>Ga0163110_10000492_pt1 | contig 18843 bp, 19 predicted proteins | sample CRUFie1St17metaG_FD_108703 | JGI IMG/M metagenome (GOLD analysis project Ga0163110, IMG submission 108703) | Marine microbial communities from the Costa Rica Dome - CRUD Field 142mm St17 metaG | ecosystem: Environmental > Aquatic > Marine > Oceanic > Photic zone | place: Costa Rica: the Eastern...
GAAAAAGAGAATATTATAATTGTTGGTCCCTTACCTGGCGATAACAATAAGGAGATAGTCTTCCCTGTCCTCTCACCAAATCCCTCAACGAATAAAGAATATCATTATGGTAAGTACTCAATACACGTTGGAGCTAATAGAGGGAGAGGACAAGTGTATCCAAATGGAGATAAAAGTAATAATGCTTTATTTACATCATCTGCCTCTGGGCAAGTAAATTCAATCCAAACAAATGAAGATGGCACCTACTCCATAAATATTGCAAAAGAAAATGGTGAAATCATTTCGGAGTCACTCCCTATTGGTTCACAAATAATTGTCAAAGAATCTGATGTAATAAATGCAGGAGATCCTCTTACCTCTGATCCAAATGTGGGAGGATTTGGACAACTAGATAAAGAAGTGGTTTTACAAAGTCCGATAAGAATTTTTGGCTTAATAGCATTTTTCCTAGGAGTAGGACTAACTCAAATTTTATTAGTCTTAAAGAAAAAACAAGTTGAAAAAGTACAAGCTGCCGAGGGAATTTAAAGAAATCTCTTGATGCATCAATATATTGCTTATATAAAGTCCCCTGGATCAGAGCTCTTAAATTTAGGGGTTTTTAGCATCAAGTGGTATGGATTTCTTATAGCCATATCGGTATTACTAGGACTATCAATTTCAAAAAAGCTTGCCAAATTAAGGGGTATCGATCCACAGTACATTAGTAATCTTTTACCTTCATTAGTTTTAAGTTCAATAATTGGAGCTAGATTTTATTATGTAATTTTTGAATATAGACAATATATTGGGAATAATTTCTTTACTTTAATAAATCCGTTGAATATACCATTAAAAATCCCATCTTTTTTAGCACTTTGGGAAGGTGGAATAGCAATTCATGGAGCATTAATCGGAGGTTTTTTATCATTACTAATATTTTGCAGAAATAACAACATCCCTCTGAAATCTTTATTAGATATAATTATGCCCTCTGTTATTATTGGTCAAGCAATAGGGAGATGGGGAAATTTTTTTAATAATGAGGCTTTTGGAATCCCTACTAATGTGCCTTGGAAACTATATATTCCAATAAGTTATAGGCCAATAAAATATATAAATTCAGAATTCTTTCATCCAACTTTTTTGTATGAATCTATCTGGAACTTACTAGTATTTTTTTTATTAATTTATTTTTTTTACCAACAAAAGAAAGGAAAACGTATACAAGATGGTCTTGTTGCATGCTTATATTTGATAGCTTATAGTTTTGGACGTTTTTGGATTGAAAGTCTTAGGATAGATCCTCTTTGCTTAGGAGCCTTGCCTCCCGCATGCGAGGGCGGGCTAAGAGTAGCGCAATTTATAAGTATTTTTCTTTTCTCCTCTGGTTTGATTTGGTTATATTTTTTAAACTTTAAATTAAGTAAAAGAAAGTAATGATTACTAAAAAACTATTTTTCATAGGAGTTGGTCCAGGTGATCCAGAATTATTAACTATTAAAGCTTTAAAGGAAATAAAATCTGCGGAAGTAATTTTTTGGACAGATTCATTAATTCCAGAAAAAATTATTAATTTAGCAAAAGAGGATGCTGAAAAAATAAAAACAAGTTCTTTAAATTTAGATCAAATCACTTCAATAATGATAAATAGAATAAATGAAGGTAAAAAAGTAATCAGATTACATGATGGAGATCCTTGCTTATTTGGAGCAATTCATGAACAAATAGAAATTCTTAATAAAGAAAAGATTGAAACAGAAGTAATTCCAGGAATTAGCGCATTTCAAGTAACTGCATCAATGCACAAAACTGAACTAACAATTCCAGGAGTTACTCAGACAATTATCTTATCAAGAGCTGGAGGTAGAACTGGCATGCCTGAAAAGGAATCTCTAAGATATTTAGCTAAACATAAATCTTCATTATGCCTATATTTAAGTGCAAGGCACATAAAACAAGTACAAAAAGAGCTCCTAGAATACTATCCCGCTGAGACAAAAGTAATTGTTGGTTATAGAGTTTCTTGGGATGATGGATGGACAAAGATAATAGATTTAAAAGATATGGAGAATTTTTCTACTAAAGAAAACCTTATAAGGACTACTATTTATATAATAAGCCCCGCGATAGGAGATCATAAGAAATTTTCAAATTTATATGATCCAAGTTATTCGCATCTTTTTAGAAAAAATAAATAGAAACTATATCAAAATTATTTATGTTCATAAAGTTGATACTTAAAAATTTGACATTATAATTAGCTAAAAGATTATTAAATTGGAAAAAATAAAAAGAGAAGAACCTAATAAAAAGTCTTTACAAAGTTCCTCTCTTTCAAAGATTGGTAAATTGATTAAAGAAGCACGCATAAACAGGAATGAATCAATTAGCGATTTAGCAGCAGATCTCAGAATAAGTGCCCAACAATTTAAAGCGATAGAGGAAGGGGAAGAAGAATTACTACCTGAAAAAGTATTTGTTAAAGCAATGATCAAAAGAATAGCTGAGAGACTTAAACTTGATACAGATTTTATAATGAGAGAATTTAACAATAATTCCGAAGAAAATAATATTGAAGAAATAATTGAAGAGGTTAAAAAAGAGAAAGAAAAAAATAATAAATCTAGTAAAGATATTCCATATGTATTTATCATTACAGTTTTTATTTCTGGCATGATTGGTTTGCTGACTTCCTCATTTGTTTTAAATATTTTTTCTAATTCGGATAATAACTCGTCAAAAAAAGAATTAATTCAAAGAAATTAAACAACTTTTAATTCTAAGTTCTTCAAATCTTTAACAACTCCATAACAGGACTCCAAACTCCATCTTTCAAGAATTAGATTTTTTCTTTTATCTGAAGAAATAAGTTTAAATCTAATCTCATTATTCATTGATTTAATATTGACTGAAGATATAACTGGATCTGGTCTCTTATTTATTGAAGCTGCTAATCTTAAAATAAGAGACATGTCAAGAGCTGTTGATTTGTCTTCTCTAGATATCAAAGTTTGCCAAGATTCATGTCTTTTTTTTGGTAAACTTTTCCTATGATAACGAACGATCGCTGCAATAATATTTTTTTCAGACAATGAATAACCTAACAATTCACAGTTTTTAATTAAATACCATGAGTGTTTGTGATAAGCAGTTAAATTAATCTGTTTACCAGAATTGTATAAAAAACAGGCTGCCCATAAAAGACTTCTCCCCCTTTTACTCTCATCATTATGCAAAATATCATGAGTTTGATCATATATTTGCAAAGCTATTGCGGCTACTTTTTCAGCCCTTAACTTGTCAACTGCAAATTTATCAGCTTGATGCATAACAGTGGTTTTACGAATATTACTTTGAATTCCAAACTTACTTTTGAGCATTCCTCTCCTTATCATCCAGTCCACTACTAAACCTTCTCTTAAGGCTCTTTCACTTATCGTTAATTCACTAATATCCAACATTTCCATACAGGTTTCAAGAATTAAGCCCCCTGGAATAATTATTTCTGATCTTCTATCACTTAAGGTAGGCATTTTGCGTCTTTCTGAAGAAGACATTTGTATTAATTTTTTCAAGATCGACTCTAAATCTTCTTTGGTATATTTATAACCATGCATTTTTTGTTTAGGTTCTCCAGAAACACTAGAGATTAAGTTTCCTAAGGAGATAGCAGTCCCACTTGTGGCAATCATAGATAAAGTTTCATTTCTTTTAATCCTTTTTTTTATCTTTCCAACAGATGGTTCTAATGATCCAGTAATAAAAGTTTTTAAAAATTCGATCCTAGAAGAATTTAATGGTTCATCTTCTAAAAAATCATTTTTTAGTCTTACGGCTCCAATTCTTGCACTTGTTAAAGCTCTTGTATCTTCACTATTTGCAAGTATTAACTCTGTTGAACCTCCTCCAATATCTAAAATAATATGAGACCGATTTTCTAAATCCATTCCTGATAAGACACCCAGATATATCAATCTAGCTTCCTCTGCACCACTAATTAATTCAATTTGTATCCCTACTTCATCTCTCACTTTATTAATTAAATCCTTGCCATTCGGAGATTCTCTTACTGCGCTTGTTGCAGCAGCTAAAATCCTCTCAACCCCAAAACCGTAACAATATTCCTTAAATCTTTTTAGTGTCTCTAAAACCCTATTAATTGAGGATTTAGTTAGATTGCCATCTTCATCTCTTTCTCCAAGTCTAGTAGTAGATTTCTCCGTAAATTTGATATTAAAGGACTTCAAGTCAGAATCCAACTGGGCTATTAAAAGGTGAGTTGAATTTGTTCCAATATCAATAGAAGCTACAAAAATATCTTCTTTATTCAAATTTTTGGATTTATTTTCCATTTCCTTACAATTTAATATCAAAAGATATAAATAACATTACACAATATACTTAGGTTTGATTATGAATTATTTAACTATTGAGCTTAGTAGTTAGATTATTTAAAATTATGAAATAAAAATTCCTTATTTTTACTTAAATGAATGTAATTTTTGAACTTCTAAGATGGAATAAACCTTCAGGTAGATTAATTTTATTAATTCCAGCTGGATGGAGTTTATGGCTCACACCAGGATCAAATCCAAGCTTATCTTTGGTTTTTAAAATATTAATAGGAGGATTATTAGTAAGTGGCTTTGGATGTGTCGCAAATGATCTGTGGGATAAAGAAATAGATAAAAAAGTAGTTCGGACAATGAAGAGACCTCTTGCCTCAAATAGAGTTAATTTAGGATTCGCATATTTACTTCTTATTTTTCTAATTATATTAAGTTTTCTTTTGACTTTATCTTTACCACAACAAGGTAGATTATTAAGTTTATTTCTTGCTTTTATAGCCTTACCGTTTATTTTAATTTATCCATCTACTAAAAGATGGTTTAAGTTTCCTCAATTAATACTTTCTTTTTGCTGGGGTTTTGCTGTCTTAATTCCATGGGCGGCACATGAAGGGAATTTAAATAGTTTAGTTCTACTTTTTTGTTGGCTTGCAACTATTTTTTGGACTTTTGGTTTTGATACTGTTTATGCCTTAGCAGATAAAAAATATGATCTCGAATTAGGAATAAATAGTTCTGCAATCAACCTGAAATCTTATACAAAACGAATAATTCAAGTATGTTATTTGTTAACTTGTTTATCATTATCAATTTGTGCATTTTTAAATAATTTGAGCTTTATCTTTTGGCCACTCATTACTATAGTTTTATTATTAATGCAAAGAGATGTTATTAATCTTTTTAAGACTAAAAATGAATTAATAATGCGGGTAGGTAAACATTTTCAAAATCAAGTAATTTATGGTTTTTTAATTTTATTAGGTATAATTTTCTCAAAATAAACGTAATGCTTTTAGGAAAATTAAATAAAGGTGACATTGTAGAAATTGCAGCCCCAAGTTCCTTTGTAGAAAATCAAGAAGCATTCATTTCTGGGATTAAAATATTAGAGAAATGGGGCTTGACCATTAATCAAAACAACATTCTCTCAAGGAAATTTAATTCCTTTGCAGGTAATGATCAGACAAGATTAGATGAGTTAAAGAAAATTCAAACAAGCAAATTAATTATTTTTGCCAAGGGAGGATGGGGTTCAGCAAGATTACTAGAAAAGGGGTTAACTTGGGGGAAAGGATGGATGATGGGATTTTCTGATACATCTTCTCTATTACTATCAAAATATTCGCATGGAAATCTCGGTTCTATTCATGGTCCTATGATAACCACATTGTCTAATGAACCAATTTGGAGTGTTGAAAGATTAAGAACTTTTCTTTTTGAAGGATATCTTGATGACATAAAAGGTAAACCATTAAAAAAAGGAATCGCTCATGGAGAAATAATTGTTTCAAATTTAACTATATTTACTTACTTAGTAGGAACTAACCACTTGCCCGATTTAAGAGGTAAAATATTAATTTTTGAAGATATAAATGAGGATATTTATAAGATTGATAGGATGTTGACTTATTTGAAATTGTCAAAAAAATTGGAAGGAATAGTTGGTCTTGGATTCGGAAATTTTTTTAATGAAAAAGAGAAGGATAATAATGATATATTCTTAGAAAATCTTATTTATGACAAATTTAATGAATTTAAAATACCAATAGTTTCAAATCTTCCCATTGGTCATTTATCTGGGAATGCATGTATACCTTTAGGTTTCGATACTTCTCTTAATGGAAACAATGGAACTCTTTCTGTTTATTCTTCCCTTAGTCAATAATTGTTTATTAATAGATCTGCGATTTTTAGATCTAACGGTGATGTAATTTTTATATTAAGTGTATTACCTTCAACAATTTTTACTGGTAAATTTAACATTTCAAATAAAGATGCATCATCAGTAACTGTCCAATTATTCCTAATTGCACTCTCATGTGCCTTCTTTAGTTTATCTACTGAGAAACCTTGAGGCGTTTGAGCAGCCCATAAATTATCTCTATCTGGAGTATTTTCTATATACTGATCTTTATTTACAATTTTAATAGTATCAGTTACTTTCACAGCCAAAACAACAGCTTCAGAATCCCTAAGTTCATAACAACACTTGTCTATTAAGTTTGGTTGAATTAGGCATCTTGCTCCATCATGAATCAAAACCTTTGATGCATTAGAGGGAAGACCATTCAAACCATTCTTTACAGATTCTTGTCTTGTTTTGCCTCCTTCTATCCAATTTATTTTTTGAGAAAAATCTTTTATTGAATTCATTATTTTATCTTTATCATTCGGCTGGCCGATAATACCAACCCAATTTATTTCTTTAGACTCGAAAACTGACTTTAGTGTCCAATAAAGTATTGATTCACCTTTTAATTTTATAAGTAACTTATTTTTCCCAGCTTTCATTCTTTTTCCACTTCCAGCTGCAGGAATAAGTAAATGCACAATTAAAGTTTGCTAATTTTAGATAATTATAAATAAAATTTCTTTCTTTACACAAAAAGTACTACGATTTTAAATTATTAGGTTTTGTAAATGACAAACGAAAAAGCACTTTCAGGAAAAATTGCTTTAGTTACTGGAGCAAGTAGAGGCATTGGGAAGGCTATCGCATTATCATTAGGAAAATCAGGGGCAGAAGTTGTAGTTAATTATTCATCTTCAGAGGAAAAAGCTAATGAAGTAGTTGCAGAGATTGAAAATTCTGGGGGTAAAGCACATAAATTAAAGTTTGATGTTTCTGATGAAGATTCAGTTAATAATTCAATCTCTCAAATAATAAAAGACTTAGGTTCAATTAACATTCTTGTAAATAACGCAGGCATAACAAGGGACGGTTTACTAATGAGAATGAAATCTTCTCAATGGGAAGAGGTCATGGATACAAATCTTAAAGGTGTTTTTCTTTGTACCAAATATGTTTCAAAATTTATGCTTAAACAAAGAAGCGGGAAAATTATTAATATCACATCAATTGTAGGGATTATAGGGAACCCAGGCCAAGCTAATTATTCTGCAGCAAAAGCTGGAGTAATTGGTTTTACAAAAACTTGCGCTAAAGAATTTGCCTCTAGAGATATTAAAGTAAACGCTGTCGCTCCAGGTTTTATTGACACAGAAATGACTAAGGGACTTAATAATGAAGAGATCTTAAAATTAATACCACTTAGTAAGCTTGGGAAAACTGATCAGATAGCTAATTTAGTAAATTTTCTTGTAAGTAGCGAGGCTGGAGAATATATAACAGGTCAGACCATAAGTATTGATGGCGGAATGAACATGTAAATTAATTTCTTTGGTAAGGTTGACCTAGCTCATCCCTTAAACGTCTTATCTTTTGCAAAAGCTTTAATCTTCGACTCCTAGCTGTCAAGGTTAAGAAAAATCTTAGTGGGAAATACACTAATGTCATTGCGACTGCTAATGTTGCAGTTAAATTAAAGACCAGATTACCAGTATCTTCCATAAACATAAGATACTATTTAATTTATAAAAAGTATATTAATAATCTGACAAATTCGGCTTTCCCCACTTAATTAAAATGTTTTAACCAACTTGTTTATGGGAAATTAGTATATGTATAACAACAAATAAAAAATGGCTAAACAATTAAGTTTTTCTGATAATTCTAGAGAGAGCTTAGAAAAAGGAGTTAATGCTGTTGCTAATGCAGTAAAAGTAACACTTGGTCCTAAGGCAAAAAATGTTGTTATTGAGAAACAATTTGGAGTCCCTGACGTTGTAAGAGATGGATCAACTGTTGCCAAAGAAATTGATATAGAAAATCGTTTTGAAAATCTTGGAGCTAAGTTAATTGAAGAAGTTGCCTCTAAAACAAAAGAAAAAGCAGGTGATGGAACTACAACTGCTACAGTACTTGCGCAAGTAATGGTTCAGGAAGGCTTAAAAAATATTGCTGCAGGAGCAAGTCCAATTGAGATAAAAAAAGGGATGGATATTGCTTTACAACATTCTTTAAAAATTTTAAAAGATAAAAGCATTCAAGTTAAGGGATCAGATATAAAAAAAGTAGCTACAGTTAGTGCTGGTGGAGATGAAGAGATTGGATCAATAATTACAGATGCACTTGATATTGTTACTTCTGATGGCGTTATTTCTGTAGAAGAATCTCAATCTCTTGATACAGAACTAGAAATCACAAAAGGGATGTCCTTTGATAGAGGATATAGCTCGCCTTATTTCATTACCGATCAAGACAGTCAGACTTGTGAACTTGAAAATCCTAAAATATTGATTACTGATCAAAAAATTTCCAATTTAAGTAATTTAGTTCCTATTCTTGAAGAGATACAAAAGTCTGGATCACCATTTCTTATTTTAGCTGAAGATATTGAGGGAGAAGCTCTTACAACTTTAGTACTAAATAAAAATGCAGGTATTTTAAATGTTGCTTCTGTAAGAGCTCCTTCTTTTGGAGAAAGAAGAAAAGCAGCGCTAGAAGATATTGCTATTCTTACAGGCGGCAATTTAATTAGTGAGGATAAATCTATGAATTTAGAGAACGCAACAATAAATGATCTGGGCAAAGCAAAAAAAATTACCATTTCTAAGGATAAAACAACTATTGTTGCATTTGAAGATACAAAAGATTTAGTAAAATCAAGAGTAGAAAAATTAAAGAAGGAAGTAGAAATTACAGATTCAGAATATGATAAAGATAAAATAAATGAGCGTATAGCAAAGCTTTCAGGAGGTGTTGCGCTTATAAAAGTTGGTGCCGCCACTGAAACAGAAATGAAGTATAAAAAGTTAAGAATTGAAGATTCTCTAAACGCTACTAAGGCAGCCATCGAAGAAGGTGTAGTCACAGGAGGAGGACAAACATTAATTGAGCTTTCAGAAGAACTTGAAAATATTGATCAAAATTTATCAAATGATCAACAAACAGGGCTCTACATAGTATCAAGATCTTTACAAGAACCTGCTAAACAGATAGCCATAAATGGAGGCTTTAATGGTGAAGTCGTTGTTGCAGATATAAAAAGATTGAAAAAAGGCTTCAATGTTAATACAGGTAATTTTGAAAATTTATCTGAATCAGGAATATTAGATCCTTCAAAAGTTTTGCGCCTTTCTTTAGAAGATGCCGTATCAATTGCTTCAATGATATTAACGACTGAAGTTGCTGTAGCTGATATTCCTGAACCTATTTCAGAAAATCCAGCTGGAGCTGGAGATCCTATGGGTGGAATGGGAGGTATGGGTATGCCTGGAATGGGAGGTATGGGTATGCCTGGAATGGGAGGTATGGGTATGCCTGGAATGATGTAATTGTGATGAATGACTGATGGAAATATATATTAGATTCTTATTAAATCTTCACTGTTTAAAATATCATTTTAAATTTTATAAATTTTTTTACTTAAATTTTTATCTAACTTGTTAAGTTAATTTCTTATTTAATAATGGTCTAATAGTTACTAGTGAAACAATAGTCAAAATAAATAATAAGGAAATACAATCTCTACAACTCAATTCTCCATAAGGAGCATTAAGAGCAATTAAATTTAAATTAACTTGAGAAGCATAAGCTGTCCGAATTGGTTCAATTGCGAAAGTTAATGGATTAATAGATGCTATCCACCCAAGCCAATTTGGCATAAAAGAAATAGGAGCTAACGCTGTACTAGCAAAAAGCAAAGGCAAATTAATTACGAAAATTAAAGCTATTAGCTCTATATGGCCTGGTAATATAAACGCTAAACATAAACTGATAGAAGTCACAAATAAAACTAATAGTATTAAAGTAGTAAAAACAATACCCAAGCCAAAAACATTTGGAAACCCATAGCCTAATAAAAATGAAATAACCATAATTACTAAACTTTGAACAAAGCTCAAGATTGTTATGTATAAAAAGGAGGATAAAACTATAGACAACCTACTTGATAAAGGAGCAACTAATAACCTATTGAGGAAACCAAATTCTCTATCAAACATAAGAGGTAATCCAGAATTCAAAGCCCCACTAAAAGCAGTAAAAACGATTAATCCAGCACCAAGAAAATTACCATAAGAGTCTACTCCAGGCAAAAAATCTTTAGGCGCATTTGAAAATAATGCCCCAAAAAGAAATAACCAAATTATGGGTTGCAAAATACCCGCAAAAAGAGTGGAGGGTCTTCTTTTTAGTTGAATAAATAATCTTTTAGTGAGCGCAAATGTTTCTTGAAATAAAAAACGTAGATTATATTGTTGAATTTCCATTTTAATTAAAATAATAAATTAATTATAGATAGATTTTTTTTGAAGGTCTAATCATCTCATGGATTGTTTTGATTCTTTCTTTAAATCTCTTTTCCCTGTCATCATTATTTCTGCATCTTGCAATGTTTTACCAGTAGCTTGTAAATATACATCGTCAAGACTAGGTTGACTTTGAGTTAAAGAAAATATTTCAAATTTACTAAATGCTAATTCTACTTTTAATTTACTAAGAAAATCTTTTCCTTTTTCTACAACAAAATTGAGAGAATAACCTTGCGATTTATTTACTACAATTTGACTGATGCCATCAATTTTTGACAGTATTTCTTTTATTTTTTCTGATTCTTCATAATTACTAAACTCTCTTACTTTTAGAGAAATTCTTTCACCTCCTAATTTACTTTTTAAATTAAAAGGAGTTCCCTGGTCTATAACTTTACCTCCATCAATTATTACAACTTTATCAGCTAGTTTATCGATTTCATCTAAATAATGACTACTGAGTATGATTGTCATACCATCTTTTTTTAAATTTTCTAATAATTCCCAAATTATATTTCTACTTTCAATATCTAAACCAACTGTTGGCTCATCCAATATTAAAACTTGTGGTACGTGTAAGAGTCCTGAAGCTAAATCAATTCTTCTTTTCATTCCACCTGAATATATTCCGCATTTTTTATCTATCCAATCACCCATTTCTAGTTTTGCAATAAGAAATTCTATTCTTTCAAGTTTCTTTGATTTATCCATATGATATAAATCCGCTTGAAAATCAAGTAATTCTCTTCCAGTCAGAATTTTATCAAGTGCAATTTCTTGAGCGACATAACCTATTAACTTCCGAATCTCTATAGGTTTTTTAATCAAGTCAATTTTATTAATATAAACGGCTCCATCATCTGGAGCAATCAAAGTAGATAATATTTTTAGCAGTGTGGTTTTCCCAGCTCCATTAGGCCCCAATATTCCAAATAAATTTCCTTTTTCAATTGTGATATTTAATTTATTTAAAGCATTAACATTTGAATATGATTTTGAAAGATTATTAATTTGTATATAAGTCATATTAATTAATTAATTGATTTATTTATTTATATCAAATATTTATTAAATTATTTAATTGCGTAAAAATTGAAGAAGCTAATGTTAAGGTTTGATTCTGAAATTGCACCGAAATATCTGTTCTAGATATTAAAAGTAAAAGACATATTCCAAACATATACAAAATTGACCACCTAAAAACTCCCTTGGCTTGGACTTTATCATCAGGAAATTCACGCAATCTTGATATTAGCTGTAATAATCTTGAGTTAAAAGGAATAACTAATATTCCATAAAGAAGTCCACCTTCAGGTAAAGCAAAAATACCAAAAATACTCATTAGAACAGTTGCCATACCATATCTAGATATAGCTTTAACAGTAAAAGCAGAACCTTTTACAGAGGGAAGCATTGGGATTCCAACTGAGGCATAGTCATCTTTGAGTAAGATAGCTAATGCCCAAAAATGTGCTGGAGTCCACAACATTACTAGACCAAAAAGCCACCATCCGCTTAATCCAACATGACCAGAAGCAGCTGAAGCACCAACTAAAGGTGGGATTGCTCCTGCTACTCCTCCAAAAACTATATTTTGAGTTGTTCTGGGTTTCAAAACTATTGTATACAAAAGCACATAGCTACACAAACCTAATAAAGTAAGTCCAGCTGCAAGATAATTAACTCCACTTACTAAAAGCATAGCGGCGGCAAAAGTACAAGAAATTGCACCAAGAAAAACAGTATTAAAAGATAATTTGCCCGAGGGTAAAGCTCTATTACTGGTTCTGGTCATCCTTTTATCAAGATCCATTTCCCATAAACAATTAAGTGCTCCTGCAGCAGCAGCAGCCAAGGCTCCTCCACCTAGCGTGCAAACTAACTTCGGAGAGGATAATGGCCACTCTTCACTTAAAGCCATACCTCCTAAGGTAGTCGCTAATAAAAGAGGAATTAATCTTGGCTTGGCAACCTCTAGCCAAGGTGGTAATTTTATCTTTTTTCTAGAAGGAACAACTTCATCTCTTATTGATGATTGAACATTTATATTTTCAAAATTACTTTTCATGAATTCAAACCAATAAGTAAATTATGTTTTGATGTTTGATCTCCTAAATTTGAATATGAGACACCAAAAATCAAGGTTGATAATGTAGCAATCAAAAGGGAGGCAATTAATTCATGACTAACAATTATTAAAGGCTGATTTAAATTTGTTTGAAGACTTAATACTCCTAACGTAATCTGGGTTATTAAAAGGAAAAAAATTGATGATAAATATTTCCAATTATTTATAAACAGATTTTCTTTGAAAAAGGAAATCAAAATAATTGAAATTATTGAAATTGTTAATGGAATTGCAAATAATTTATGAGAATCTAAAATAAGGCAATTTTTATTAAAAGATAAACATAAATGGGCTGACCATGTTGAGGAAAGTCTTACTCCAATTAAGGATTGAATTAAAGTTAAAAATAATGGAATTGATAATAAAACTTTCCACCAATTTATTGATGTATTAAATTTATTATTAATTAAATTTTGGTTAATAAATATCGAAGTTATTAAAAGAAGAAACGCTATAAAAAGATGCCCCATTACTGTATATGAATCAAGCATATTTATTACAGTAAGAGCTCCTAAAGAGCCTTGCAAAATAACCAAAAAGAGAAGCAAAGAATATTTTCTTGATAATAATTCAGGTAAGTATTTCCTCCAAACTAGAGATAAAATAAACTCAGTTAGAATTAAAATCCCAACTAAAAAAGCATCTAACCTGTGAAACCACTCTAGAAAAACTCTTAGATTAAAATGACTGGATGGCAGAAAAGATCCATAACACAAAGGCCAATCTGGACATGCAAGACCTGCCTCCATAACGCGAGTTGCACTACCTATGCCTATAAGTGCTATTATCGCTAATACGCTATGGTTACCTAGATTGATTAGTATCTGCTGATATTTTGTTTTTTTAAATTCAAGATTATTCAAAAATTTAAAATATATTTTTTTGCATACTAATTTAATTTGATAAAATAAACATTAATAAAATCCAAATATTTTTTTGAAAAATCTTTCTTTGCTAACAAACAATCTTAAAAAGTATTTTAAAAGACAAATTAATCAATAAATTATTAAGAAGTTATGAATTTATAGAATTTTATATTAATAAATAATGCAAAAATCAGAAAAGGTAATATCTTGAAAAAGTAAGTATTTTTATTAAATTTGTTAAATAAAAATTACTCTTTATTTTTATTAATTTCTGCCATTATAGGTATATCATTTTGGATAGGTTTTAATGTAAATTTACTTCCTCAAGAGGCTAGTATAAATGCTCCAATTTATGATGAATTATTTAAAATCCTTTTTATTATTGGGTTGATTTTATTTATTGGTATGAGCTTAATAATAATTTATAGCTTATTCAAATTTAGAAGAACTAATGGGCAAACTGGAGATGGAATATATTTAGAGGGTAATTTAAAACTTGAAATAATATGGACTGTAATTCCTTCAATCATAGTATTAATTGTTGGTTTATACAGTTATGACATTTATGATCGAATGGGTGGGATGAAAGAATTAAATAATCATGAAATGATGCATAGCGACTCTGAAAAGATATGGGCAGGTATTAGTGAAAGTTCTAATGAATTAAGTGGAATTGAAAATCTAAATATAGAAGTTTCAGCTATGCAATTCGCATTTTTATTCAATTACCCAAAGGGAGAATTTATTTCTGGAGAACTTCATGTACCAGTAAATGAAAAAATTTCCATGAAAATGGAATCAAAAGATGTAATTCATGCTTTTTGGGTTCCTGAATTTAGAATTAAACAAGATATTATCCCAGGACAACCAACAATATTAAACTTTACTCCTACTAAAGTTGGAAAATATCCAATAATTTGTGCTGAATTATGTGGACCATATCATGGAGGGATGAGAGCTTCAATAATTGTAGAAGAACCGTCTGATTACGAAAATTGGTTTAACCAAAATAAAAAGACAAAAGTTTAATTATGACAATCTTAATAAATTCTAAGAATGAACAAAAAGAGAGCTTACAACCTAAGGGTATTTTAAGATATTTCAGTTTTAGCCTCGATCATAAAGTAATTGGCATTCAGTATTTAGTTTGTGGTTTCCTGTTTTATTTAGTTGGAGGAAGTCTAGCTAGTGCAATCAGAATTGAATTAGCAAGTCCTATGTCTGACTTTATGCCAAGAGATGTTTACAACCAAGTTTTAACTTTGCACGGAACAATAATGATTTTCCTTTGGATTGTTCCTGTAGTAAATGGCGCTTTTGGAAATTATCTAATTCCTTTCTATGTAGGTGCTAGAGATATGGCTTTCCCAAGACTAAATGCAGTGGCATTTTGGTTAATACCTCCATCAGGATTAATGCTTATTACAAGTTATTTTGTTGATGGTGCTGCACAAGCAGGATGGACTGCCTATCCACCATTAAGCATAACTACTCCACAATCAGGTCAGATAATTTGGATATTAAGTGTTCTATTGTTAGGTGGAAGTTCAATCTTTGGAGGAATTAACTTTATAGCCACAATTCTTAAATTAAGAAGACCTGGTTTAAAGCTTATGCAATTACCAATGTATTGTTGGGCCATGCTCGGTACAAGTATCCTTGTGGTTTTATCTACGCCTGTTTTAGCAGGTACACTAATTCTGTTAAGTTTTGATATTGTTGCAAATACTGGCTTTTTTAATCCTGTTCTAGGTGGCAATGTTGTTGTCTATCAGCATCTATTTTGGTTTTATTCTCACCCAGCAGTTTATATTATGGTTCTCCCTGCCTTTGGCTTAGTAAGCGAAATATTACCAATTCATTGCAGAAAACCACTTTTTGGTTATACAACAATGGTTTTTTCAATAATGGGGATAGTCGTACTAGGTCTTGTAGTATGGGCTCATCATATGTTTACAAGTGGTACTCCACCATGGATGAGACTATTTTTTACTATTGCGACTGCATTTATTGCTGTTCCAACTGGCATTAAATTTTTCAATTGGGTAGCTACAATGTGGGGAGGTAAAATATCCATTAATAGTGCAATATTATTTTCCTGTGGATTTATTCTCAATTTTGTTTTTGGTGGAATAACAGGTGTTGCTTTAGCCCAAGTACCATTTGATATTCATGTACATGATACTTATTTTGTTGTAGCTCATTTTCACTATATAGTTTACGGAGGATCAGTTTTTGTTATCTTTTCTTCGATTTATCATTGGTTCCCAAAAGTTACTGGAAGGTTATTAAATGAAACTTTAGGAATTCTCCACTTTGCTATTACATTTATTGGGTTTAATTTATGTTTCGCTCCTCAACATTGGCTTGGTCTAAATGGAATGCCTAGAAGAGTAGCTGAATATGATCCACAATTTCAATTGATTAATCAAGTAAGCAGCTTAGGAGCTCTTCTTATGGCTATTAGTACAATACCTTTCCTAATTAATATATTGCTTAGTCTGAAGAATGGTAAAAAGGCAGGAAATAATCCCTGGAATGCTTTAACACCGGAATGGTTAACTACATCTCCACCTCCAGTGGAAAATTGGGAAGGGGAAGCCCCCTTGGTAAAAGAACCTTATGGATATGGAAACCCAATAATTTCTAAACAAGAAAATACAAAAAAAGCCATCTAATGACAAGTCTTGAAAATACAACTGAAATAAAACAAAGTTCTGAAGTAACTGAACATCATGATGATTTTCGTATGTTTGGTTTGATAACTTTCTTAATTGCAGATGGGATGACTTTTGCTGGATTTTTTGCAGCTTACTTAACTTACAAAGCAGTTAATCCTCTTCCAGAGGGTGCTATTTATGAACTTGAGCTCCCAATTCCGACCCTAAACACAATATTATTACTTGTAAGCAGCGCAACATTTCATAGGGCGGGGAAAGCACTAATCAATAAAGATAATAGAACTTCCCAAAAGTGGTTATTATTTACTGCTTTCTTAGGAATAACTTTCCTTATATGCCAGTTATTTGAATATTTTAATCTACCTTTTAGCTTGACAGATAATTTATTTGCAAGTACTTTTTATGCTTTAACGGGTTTTCATGGATTACATGTAACACTTGGAACTTTAATGATTCTTATCATTTCTTGGCAAACGAGGCCAAAGGGAGGAATAGTCTCTCATGAAAATATGTTTCCACTAGAAGCTGTAGAACTATATTGGCATTTTGTAGATGGAATTTGGGTTGTATTATTTATTATTCTTTATCTTTTATAAATACAAATATTGCCTATTTTAATATTTTTTTTATTTAAATTTTATTGCCACACATCTAATTAGTGGTAAGAATATTAATAATAAATTGCTTGCATAATGCTTGTTGGTAAAGAACTTCTTGAAAAATCAAAATCACTAAGTAATAGGTCTGAAGATGACATAGCTAAGGGGTGTGGATATGTCGGTCCCAGTGGTCGAGTCTTAAAAAAAAGCTTCTATAGAGCATTAGTAGAAGCAAAAGGTTATAAATTAGGAAATAATGGTAATGGAAGAACAGGGAATAGATCCTCTAGAGGGAGACAAGCAGAATTCAAAACTAAAGTTCATGGCAATGGAAATCTTCTAATCGGTCATGCTTATACTAAAAAGCTTGGACTTGTTCCTGGACAAGAATTCAAAATTGATATAAAAAAAGATTCAAAAAGTATATATCTCATTCCTATAGATTAATATTTTAATTGTTCCACCCATTTTCCTTTAGCCAAGCTGGAGTGATCTCATTAGATTTTGAATTCAGATTATTTTTATCTTTTGAAAATAGAAGTTTCTCTACATATTTAATTAATGCATCAGCTTCAAGATTAACAATCTGTCCTTGGGATAAAAATTGGAGATTTGTATTTATCCACGTATGAGGAATTATAGCTATCGAAAATATTTCTCCATCATTTTTATGTGAAGCAATTGTTAGGCTAATTCCGTTAACGCATATACTACCTTTGTTCACTATGTATTTCGAGTAGGTTGGATTTTGCCACTTTACAGATAATAGCCACGATTTATCCAGTTTTTCGATACCGACCACTTCTCCCAAACCGTCTACATGTCCACTAACTATATGTCCTCCTAATCTATCTGAGATCCGTAAAGCTGGTTCCAAATTAACTATTTTTCTAGAAGAGTAATTCTTACCTAAGGTAGTTTTTTTGAGCGTTTCTTCACTAACATCAACACTAAAACTATTTTGATAAATTTCTTTCACAGTTAAACATATTCCATCCACTGCAATACTATCTCCAATATTCATTTCAAAATTATTATCCAACACTTCTATGATTGAAGTATCACCTTCATTTTTTAAATTTCCAGTTGATTGAATTATTCCTGTAAACATAAATTAATAACCTCATTAAAAATAAATTTTTTATTATTTGTATAATTTAGATGATAAACCACTATTAATATATTAAGGGTTGTTTAGGATGAAGGATTTAACCAATCTGATTATTAATTCGACAAAAAGATCTTTTGGAATTGGTGCAAAAGTTAGCGCATTTACATTAGGAACGATGCGTGCAACTGATAGTGCAGAGAAAATGTTTGAAATTATAAAATGTGCTCATTTTGCTGGAATAAATCATATAGAAACTGCTCAAGCTTATGGAAATGCTGAAACTTTTATAGGAGAATGCTTAATTAGATTAGAACAAGCAAATAAAATAAATAAGAAAAAATGGATAATAACCACCAAAATATTACCTACTGGAAATTTAAATGAACTTAAAACAAATTTTCATTCTTCTCTTAAAAAGTTAAAAATCAAAAGAATAAATAACATTGCAATTCATGGAATTAATTTAAATGAACATTTGGAATGGGCCCTTTATGGAGAAGGCAAGAAATTTATTGAATGGATCAAAAATAGCGGCTTAGTAGATCAAATTGGTTTTAGCTCGCATGGAAGTTATGAATTAATCCATAATGCAATAAATAGTGATATTTTCAACTTTTGTAATTTGCACTTACATTTATTTGATCAGTCCAAAATAGGCTTAGCCAAATTAGCTTTAAAAAAAAATATGGGAGTTTTAGCTATAAGTCCCGCTGATAAAGGAGGTAAATTATATGCTCCCAGCAATATTC
>Ga0163110_10000495_pt1 | contig 18830 bp, 14 predicted proteins | sample CRUFie1St17metaG_FD_108703 | JGI IMG/M metagenome (GOLD analysis project Ga0163110, IMG submission 108703) | Marine microbial communities from the Costa Rica Dome - CRUD Field 142mm St17 metaG | ecosystem: Environmental > Aquatic > Marine > Oceanic > Photic zone | place: Costa Rica: the Eastern...
GATGTACATTGTAAAAAGTATTTTGATTTCTTATCCTCATACTCTGCAGTCAACCAAGGTCATTGTAATAAAAAAATACTCAGGGCTTTCAAAAGACAAGCTAGAAAATTAACTCTAACATCAAGAGCATTTTATAATAGTGAGTTAGGTGACTCACTAGAGTATATTACATCTGCCTTTGGTTATGACAAAATGCTTCCTATGAATTCTGGTGCAGAAGCTGTTGAAACAGCCATTAAAATATGTAGAAAGTGGGGGCACGAGATTAAAAAAATAAAAGAAGACAGTGCGAAAATTGTTGTTTGTGATGGAAATTTCCACGGTCGAACAACGACTGTGGTGTCTTTTTCACCAAGTTTAGGAAGTAAGAAAAATTTTGGTCCACTTACACCAGGCTTCGAAATGATTAAATACAATGATATTGAAGCATTAGAAAAAGTACTAAAAAAGGATAAAAATATTGCCGGTTTTTTAGTTGAACCAATTCAAGGCGAAGGAGGTGTTGTAGTGCCTGATGATGGTTACCTAAAAAAATGTAAAAAATTGTGCGAGGATTATAATGTACTATTTATAGCTGATGAAATTCAAACTGGAGTTTGTAGAACAGGAAAACTTTTAGCTTCTTGGCATGAAGAAATCAAACCTGATATGGTAATTTTAGGAAAGGCTCTTTCTGCAGGTTTTTATCCTGTATCAGGAGTTTTAACTTCTAAGGAAATTATGAGTGTAATGAAGGTAGGTCAACATGGTTCAACCTTTGGAGGCAATCCTCTTGCAGGTGTTGTAGCAAAAGCTTCTATTAAGTATGCTATAGATTATAAATTAGCAGAAAATGCTCAATTACTTGGTGAAATTTTCAGATCTGAACTCATAAAAATAAGTAGTAAAAGAAAAATTATTAAAGGTGTAAGAGGAAAAGGTTTGCTAAATGCAATAATTCTTGACTGTGATTCAAAATCTAAAATCCCATGGAATATATGTCTTAAAATGAGAGATAATGGACTTTTAGCAAAGCCTACACAAGGAAATAAAATAAGGTTTGCACCTCCTCTGGTCATAACTAAACGACAATTATTTAAAGCTATTAATATCATTGATAGCAGTTTAAGTGAATTTTAATAATGAAGCTAAACTTATATGATGAAATAAGTACACTAAAATCAGTGATACTTGGAAACGCATATACTTTAGGAAATAAACCTAAAATAAATCAAACATATGACCCATCATCAATAATTCATTTAAAAAAAGGAACTTATCCTTTAAAAAAAGATTTGATTAATGAGTTAGAACTTTACAAAAAAACACTTGAGAATAATGAAATTGAAGTTTTAAGCCTAGATAACGTTAAGGATTGTAATCAGATATATGCCCGTGATATTGGTTTCGTTATTGATGATTTCTTTTTTGTGTCAAATATACTTCCTCTTAGAGAAAATGAAATTATTGGTCTTAATACAATTTTAAAAAAAATTGATAAAACAAAAATAGTTAGATTACCATCTGATTCTCACATAGAAGGAGGTGATGTAATTTTAGATAATGAATATGTTTTCATTGGTTACTATAACAAGACAGATTACAAGAATCAAATTACAGCAAGAACTAATTATAAAGCCGTAAAATTTATTGAAAATTTTTTTCCTAGTAAAAAAATCAAAGCCTTTGAATTAAAGAAATCAATTAATAATCCTAAAAATAATGCACTTCATCTTGATTGTTGTTTTCAGCCTGTTGGAAAATCACTAGCTGTTGTTTGTAAGAATGGGTTTATAAACAAAAGTGATTATGATTGGATTATAAACAAATATGGTAAAAACAATATTTTAAATATAAACAGTGAAGAAATGAGCTTAATGATGTGTAATTTCCTTTCAATAGCGCCTAATAAAGTTATAAGTGACTCAAGATTTAAAAAAGTTAATAATTGGTTAGCAAATAAAGGAATCGAAACAATTGAGATAGATTTAAGAGAAATTTCAAAACAAGGAGGATTATTTAGATGCACTACCCTACCATTAATTAGAAAATGAATTTAACTGATAAAATATTAATGGTAAGACCTAATACTTTCAGGTCAAATGAGCAAACAATGATAAATAACTACTTTCAAAAAGGTAATTCAAAAAATGATGATAAAGATATTTTGACAAAAGCACTTAAAGAATTTGATGATTTAACAAGTGTTATATCAAAAAACAATATAGAAATAACAATAGTTGAAGGGAGTAAATTATTTGATAATCCTGATGAAATTTTTCCGAATAATTGGATAGTATTTGATGATAGTAAAATTGGAATTTTTCCAATGAATGCATTAAACAGGCGAACAGAAATAAATTATGATTTAATTAATAAAATCAATAAAAAAAATAAATACAAAATTATTGATTACTCAAATTATGTAGAAAAAAATATTTTTCTTGAGGGAACAGGGAGTGTTGTTTTGGACAGAGCTAATAAAAAAGCATACTGTGGACTCTCTGATAGATCATCAAAAAATCTATTTTTAAAATTTTGTATGGATTTTGATTATAAACCTATAATGTTTCATGCTTACCATAACATCAATAAAAAAAGAGAGTTAATTTACCACACTAACGTAATGATGTCTATTGGTGCAAATAACTGTTTTATATGTTTAGATTCGATCGATGATGTTAAAGAAAGAGAAAACGTTAAAACTAATATTGAAAATGATAATAATTTAATTGAATTATCTGAATTTCAAATTAACAGATTTGCTGGAAATGTAATTTTTCTAAAATCAACTGAGGGCAATACACAAATAGTAATGAGTAAAAGCGCTTATAATTCATTCAGCAAGAGTCAAATCAGTGAAATTGAAAAAGTTGGCAACATAATATATAGTCCAATTCCAACAATTGAAAAGCATTCAGGAGGAAGTGTTAGATGTATGATAGCTGAAATTTTTTAATTTTAATAATAATTAATTATATATGTGTTATATGAAAAAATATATTTTACTATTTATCAGCTTTTCAATTTTTAGCCAAAACTTTAATACAACTGATTTTAATATTGATTCAAACTTCAATATTATACAGAATGAAGTAGCGCAAGCTTATACTAAGAAAGCAATTAATTATGCTGGAAATAGATATTATTTTAAAAAACCAAAAAAAGCTCTTTTAAATTTATTTGATGGAGATAAACCTATAAAAGTAACCACAAATTACAATCTTTTAGAACAGACATTTGATATTGAGACTGATGACAATAAAACATTGAAGCTTCTTCCAAATAAAGTTTACAAGGTTACATTTGAAGATAAAATTTTTATTTCAATTAAAGGAAAGTTTTATGAATTGATTAATGAAAATGAAAATTTTACTTTATTAGCCGACACCTTTCTTGAAACTTATATGCCGGATTATACACCTGGAATTCAAGTAAAGCCAGATCCAACTTACAGAAAGTCAAATGAAATAATGCTTTTAAATAAAAATAGATTTTTTAAAATTCAAAGGAATAAGAAATTTATAATTAACATGTTTTCAAGTTCAAAGTCAAAGGAGATTAATACTTTCTTCAAAAAAAATAAAATATCCCCCAGAGATGATGAAGAATTATCCAAATTATTTTTAGAATTTTATAGTGATTTAATCATATAATTTTACTTATTTTATTTAAACAATTAACTTTTGCAACCAGAAAATTATATTATTGAATTCTTATCTGATGAATGGATAAGAAATATTATAATAACCATTTCAATAATATTAGCATATCTGTTCATAGGTAAATTTTTAAAGTCAACAGATAAATTAAAGTTTGCAAAGCTAATAGCGCTAGCTTTAATCATTACAACAATTACCTCTCATTCAAGAAATATAATTAATGGGTATTGGAATATAAGCGATAATCTACCCCTACATTTGTGTGGTATTTCTAATTTAATTGCTTGTTTTATTTTGTTTTTACCAAAAAATAAAACTCTGTTTGAGTTTCTATTTTATGCTGGAATAATTGGTGCTATTCAGGCTTTCCTGACTCCTCAAATCAATAATTTTGACGGAACTAATTATGAATATATAGAATACTATATATCTCACGGCGGTATACTACTTCTTCCAATATATATGTATAATAATTTAGGTTATGAATTAAGAAAGTTTTCATGGTTAAAAATGTTAATTTACTTGAATATTTTAGTTGCTATTGTAATGCCTTTAAACTTTCAAATAGATTCAAACTACATGTACTTAGCATATGCTCCTGGTGTTGACAATCCATTAATTATTGGTGATTGGCCTTATTATATTCTTTACTGGGAAATTATTGTTGTTATCTTCACATACACTCTATACGTAATAGCAACTAGAAAAAAAGTATGAGATCCCCTATCGAGGTATTTTCTAATTGGGTAGATACTGGAAAAGATGAAGGAATGGAAAAAAACCATTTCAAGCCAGTAATAAAAATGATTGATTTATTTGACACTAATAAAGAATTTACATGTATTGATGCTGGTTGTGGTAATGGTTGGTTGGTAAAGTATTTATCAAAGATGAATAATTGTAAAAAAGCTATAGGCGTTGATGGTTCATCAAAAATGATAGCTAAAGCTAAAAAACATAGTGATAATGAATTTTACTGTTCTGATTTATTAGAATGGAAACCAAAAAATAAAGTAGATGTTGTTTTTTCAATGGAGGTATTTTATTACTTTAAAAAACCTGAAATTTTAATACAACATATTTATGATAACTGGATTAAAAATGATGGAAAACTGATTATGGGTATAGATCATTATTACGAAAATGAAGAATGTCACGAGTGGAAGAAGCAGATTAATGTTGATACAATGGAGTTAATAAAAATTAAAGAATGGAAAAACTTTTTTAAGAAATCTGGATTCAAAAACGTAAAAGAATATCAGTTTTACCCTGAGAAAAACTGGAAAGGCACTCTAGTTGTTGAGGGTTCTAAAATCTAAGTAAATTGAATCAATTTCAATAATTCCACTATTTACATTATATACATTTTCAAAACCATTTTCTAGAAGAAATCTAACTGTTAATTCGCTTCTTCTTCCAGATCTACAATATATGTAAACATCATCTTCTTTTGAAATTTTAAGAATATCATCATTAAAATTTTCATCATAAAAATCAATATTAATTGACTCTAAAGCTCTTTTTTCAATAAATTCTTCAGGGGTTCTTACATCAATTAATAATTTATTAGAATTTGAATTATAGAAATCTGAAAATGGAGCTTCTTTATAATTATTATCAATATTGTTACAGGAAAATAAAAATAATACTAAAAGAAAAGTTATATGTTTCATGAATTGATTAAACATTTTTGAATTCCTGAAAAACCTTTATTAATATCAACGATTTGATTAAAACCATTTCTTTTTAATATCGAAGCAGCTATCATACTTCTATATCCTCCTGCGCAGTGTATGTAAATATTATCATTGGTATCTAAATGATCAATTTTAGATTCTAAAATAGATAAAGGAATCTTTATTGAACTTTCGAGGGATGAAAGAGATGTTTCAGATTTTTTTCTTACATCAAGAGTAAATACCTCATCTTTAATGTTAGTAAAGTCTAATGGACTTATATTATTAATTATTTCAATCTTATTTCCTGAGTTTTTCCACGACAAAAATCCACCATCAAGATAACCGAGGCAATTATCAAAACCAACTCTAGAAAGTCTTGTGATAGCTTCTTTCTCCTTACCTTCATCTGCAATCAATAATATATTTGTACTAGTATCTTTTAAAATTTCACCAACCCAAGGTGCAAAACTTCCATTTAAGCCAATAAAATATGAATTAGGAATATGACCATTACTAAAATCTAATGAAGATCTTGTATCTAAAACAATAGTGTTTTTAGAATACATTAAAGCCATGAAATCATTTACAGATAATGCTTTATTTGAATTAAGTAAATCATCTAAATCTTCGTATCCATTTTTATTCATCAAAACATTTTGAGGAAAATATGAAGGGGCTTCCAATAAATCTGTAGTTAAAATTTTAATAAATTCACTTCTTGTACATGATCCATTTAATGCATAATTAATTTTCTTTTGATTACCAAGTAGATCAAAAGTTTCCTTCATCATATTTTTACCACATGCAGAACCAGCTCCATGAGCAGGATATACAACGACATCATCTGGAAGAATTGATATTTTAGCTTGAATTGAGTCAAACAACATTCCAGCTTGCATTTCAGGAGTATAATCAGAATTTTTTTGAGCTAAATCTGGTCTGCCAACGTCACCAAGAAATAATGTGTCACCAGTGAATATACAATGATTTCTACCCTCACTATCAATTAATAAATATGTTGTGCTTTCTATAGTATGACCAGGGGTATGGAGGACTTTAATTGTAATGTCCCCAACTTTAAATTCTTGTAAATCCTTAGCTATAATGGATTGAAAATTAGTTTTAGCTTTAGGACCAAAAATAATTGGGGCTCCCGAAAGTTTTGATAATGTTAAGTGACCACTAACAAAATCAGCATGAAAATGAGTCTCGAAGATGTATTTTAATTTAGATTTAGTTTTTTTGACCTTGTCTAAATATATATCAGATTCTCTTAGTGGATCAATGACTGCTGATTCTCCATTACTTTCAATAAAATACGAAGCTTGAAATAAACATCCTGTATAAATCTGCTCAATTTTCATTTTTCAAAATTATAAATATTATTATTCATAACAATTTTTTAATTTAAAAGAGTGAATTACGGAATTATTAAAGAAAGTCTTATTCCAGTTAGAAAAAAAGATAATAGTAAATCAGAGATGATAAACCAATTATTGTTTGGTGAAACATTCAAAATAATTGAAAAAAGTAAAAAATGGTCTCTAATATCCTCTTATTTAGATAATTATATTGGATGGATTGAAAATAATAACATTCATAAAATTACTGATCAAGAATTTAAATTAATAAACAGAGAAGTTTTCTTTTCAAGTAAAGAATTAAAGCTAAGTAATCCAGAAAATAAATATTCTCAAATTATACCCATTGGATCTCAATTAAGTTCATGTTCATATTTAAACTATATAATTCCTGAAGAAGATGGTATCGTTAATAAAATAGATCCTATAGATTTTATAAATACGCCCTATTTATGGGGAGGAAAATCAAAATACGGTATTGATTGTTCGGGTTTTACTCAAATAGTCTTAAGATCAAATAATGTATTTATTCCTAGAGATGCAAAAGATCAAGCAAAGTTTGGTAAAGTTGTAAACTACGAATCGTTAAAAACTGGTGATTTGTGTTTTTTTGGTGATGATTTAGAAAAAATAACACATGTAGGAATTTATTTGGGTAATAAGAAAATAATACACGCTTTTGAAAAAGTAAGAATAGACATACTCGATAAAAAAGGAATTGTTAATTCTAGTTCGCTAAAAACAACTCATTTATTAAAATCAATAAGGAGAATGTATTAACCTTCTAGTTCATTAATTTGAGCTGAAACTTCTTTAAAACCTTCATTATCGCCAAGAACACTATAAATATTTTTTAAAGTTCTTAAAGCGTCTAAATTTGTTGGAGACACTTCAATTAACTTTTCAAGGTATGGAACACATCTTTTATATAATTCCTCTCTAACAATCTTCAGTTCATCATATCTAATATTATCCTTTTTTGATGTACCGAGACTATTCATTTCATCAACTACAGCTTGTTCACCATCAAGAATAACTGAAACCAAATTTAAATATGCATCAACATAATCTGGTTTAAAATTTATTGCTTTTTCATAATATTCTATTGCAGAATCAGATTCACCTTGTTCAGTGGAAATAACACCAAGATTGTAATAAAGTATACCATTCTCAGGATCTTTAGTTATTGCAAGTTCCATTAAATCTTTGAATTTAGATCTGTATTTTACTCTCTCTTCTTCATTATCAGAATTATTACTCATTCTTATATATAAATCAGCTTCATTTAAAATTAAACTTGTATCGTCAGGTTGAATATTTCTTGCTTCAGTTATAGCTTGAATAGCAACTTCGTTTTTACCTTGCTGAACATATATAAGAGCAATATTTTTTACAATTTCAGGGTATCTAGATTCAGTCTTACCTATTCTTGGGTTTGAATAATCTTTTGATTTCTCAAGTAAATTATATTCACTTTCTGATACCTTTTCTTCAATACCAGTCTCATTATTAGTGACAAAATATTCATTAATAATTCCAGTATAGCTCATATTCTTTAACTCCAGATAATGTTCAAGAGCTTTATCATAATCTCTAGAATTTACTGCACTTCCAGCAGCATAATACAAATAATCTTTGTTTTTGTCTTTATTAAGGTTGTAGGCCATAAACAATTTGACAGAGGCATCAGAGTAGTTCTCATTTTGATTATCAGCTACAGCAGAATTAACTATTGAAGTTTCTATTTGATCTTTTAAAAAATCTATTTCAGCCTCAATTTTACTCGAGTATTCTGAGGGATTAATAGACATTAAATTTTTATAGGAATTTATAGCATCTTCAAAATTTTCTAGTTCGTTTGAAACTCTTGATTTATAAAAATAGAAAAGAGCCTTGTTTTTATCTTCAGAACTTAAAACTAAAGACTCAATGTTGTTTAATTCACTATTTGCCTCTTCAAAAAATGATTGAGTGATCAATTTGTCAACTTGTCTCAATTCTTTCTTTTGAGATTGAAGATTTGATACAAGAAATATAGAAATTAATAAAGCTAGTTTTTTCATGTTTTAAAAATACATTAAATTATTTATTCTTCTTCAATGACTTCAATATTGTCAATATCCTGTACTTCATCTTCTTCTAAAACAACTTTTGCGACAGCAGCAATTGAATCATTGTCTTTAATATTAATGAGTTTAACTCCTTGAGTTGCTCGACCCATGACTCTTAAATCTGAAACTTCCATTCTAATAGCAATTCCAGACTTATTGATTATCATTAAATCATCACCATCAGAAACATTCTTTATAGAAACTAAATTTCCAGTTTTATCAGTAATAGATATCGTTTTAACACCTTTACCTCCTCTATTAGTAATTCTATAATCTTCTAGACTAGATCTTTTACCATAACCATTTTCTGAAACAACCAAAATATCACTATCCATATCATTTACAGAAATCATTCCTATTACTTCATCAGATGAATCTTTAAGCCTTATTCCTCGAACACCAGATGCATTTCTCCCCATTGGCCTTGTTTTTCCTTCTTCAAATCTTATACATTTACCAGATTTCACAGCGATTAAAACTTGAGAATTTCCAGTAGTTAGCTTTGCTTCCAATAATTCATCGTCGTCTTTAATAGTTATAGCATTTATACCATTTGACCTCGGTCTAGAATATTGTTCTAATGAAGTCTTTTTGACTTGACCTTTCTTTGTGCACATAATAACATAGTGACTATTAATATATGAGTCATCTTTCAAATCTTGAGTACATATAAAAGCTTTTACTTTATCATCAGGCTCAATATTTATTAAATTTTGAATTGCTCTTCCTTTTGATAATTTACTTCCTTCAGGAATTTCGTAAACTCTCATCCAAAAACACTTACCTTTTTGAGTAAAAAACAGCATATACTGATGATTAGTTCCAACAAATAAGTATTCTAAAAAGTCTTCACTTCTAGTAGTAGATCCTTTTTGTCCAACACCACCTCTGTTTTGAGTTTTATACTCGGCTAGAGGAGTTCTCTTAATGTATCCAGCGTGAGAGATTGTAATAACAACTTTCTCGTCAGGAATCATATCTTCAATACTTAACTCTCCACCGGCGAACTCAATAACTGATCTTCTTTCGTCACCGTGTTTTTCTTTGATTTCAATGAGTTCTTCTTTTATAATAGACATTCTTCTCTCTTTATTATCAAGAATATCTTTCAAATCTTTTATAAGCTCTAATAATTCTGCATGCTCATTTCTTAATTTATCTTGTTCTAAACCTGTTAATTGTCTTAACCTCATTTCAACAATAGCTTTGGCTTGAACCTCAGAAAGTGAAAACTCCTTAATAAGATTTTCTCTTGCATTATCAGCATTAGATGATGATTTAATTATTTCAATAACCTTGTCAATATTATCAGAGGCAATAATTAATCCATCTAAAATATGGGCTCTTTCTTCAGCTTTTCTTAGGTCATATTTAGTTCTTCTAACAACAACATCATGTCTATGGTCAACAAAATACTTAATCATCTCTTTAAGATTTAAAAGCATAGGTCTTCCATTAACAAGAGCGATATTATTTACACTAAATGAAGATTGTAACTGAGTATATTTATAAAGTTTGTTCAAAACAATATTAGGAATAGCATCTCTTTTGAGAATGTATACTATTCTCATTCCTTTTCTGTCAGACTCATCTCTAATATTAGAAATTCCTTCAATTTTTTTATCATTAACTAGTTGAGCAGTTTTTTGAATCATATCAGCTTTATTCACCTGATATGGAATTTCAGTAACTATAATACATTCTCTGCCATTTACTTCTTCAAATGTTGCTTTTCCTCTCATAACTACTCTTCCTCTACCGGTTTGAAAAGCGTCTTTAACGCCTTCATATCCGTAGATTACACCTCCAGTAGGAAAATCAGGAGCTTTTATAAATTTTATAAGTTCATCAATTTCAATATCATTGTTATCAATATATGCAACTGTTCCATCAATAACTTCTGAAAGGTTGTGAGGAGGCATATTGGTTGCCATACCAACTGCAATTCCAGAAGCACCATTAACTAATAGACTCGGAATTTTTGTAGGCAATACAGTAGGTTCATTAATTGAGTCATCATAATTTAATTGAAAGTCAACTGTATCTTTATCAAGATCTTCGACCATTTCCTCAGAAATCTTTTTCAGTCTTGCTTCTGTATACCTCATCGCCGCGGGACTATCACCATCAATTGATCCAAAATTACCTTGACCATCAACAAGCATATATCTTAAACTCCACTCTTGAGCCATTCTTACCATAGTATCATACACTGAACTATCACCATGAGGATGATATTTACCTAGTACTTCTCCTACAATAAAAGCTGATTTTTTATACTTACTATTAGATCTTAAACCAAGTTCACTCATTCCAAAAAGAACTCTTCTATGAACTGGCTTTAGACCGTCTCTTACATCAGGTAATGCTCTTGATACAATGACCGACATTGAATAATCAATGTAGGCAGATTTCATCGCTTCTTCAATGTTGATTGGGATTAATTTTTCTCCGTCTGACATACTTTTTGGTTTAATTCTCAAATATAATTATAAGACAAAAAAACTTAAGCTTTAACAGAAAGGAATTTCATAAACTTATTAACATTATTTACAATATTTTCACAATAATTTAAAATTGATTATTTATTAATATTATTTATTTATAATTTTATAAAATGGATGATAATTTTTCTTCAAGAGTTAAAGATGTAATTACCTACAGTAAGGAAGAGGCAATTAGACTTGGACATGATTTTATAGGGACTGAGCATTTATTGCTTGGTATTTTAAGAGATGGAGGCGGAAAAGCAATTAAAATTTTGAGTGCTTTAGATATTGATTTAGATTTTTTGAGAAAAAAAATTGAAATACTTAGTCCACCTAATCCGATAATGAATTACGAAGAGAACCTAAGAAAAAATCTTCATCTAACAAGACAAGCTGAAAGAGCCCTTAAAACAACATTTCTTGAAGCTAAATTATTTCAAGGTAATTCTATAAATACGGCTCATCTTCTTTTGTGTATCCTTAGGAATGAAAATGATCCAACTACAAAACTTCTTGAAAAACTCAATCTTAATTATGAAGTTGTAAAAGATCAATTTAAAGAGTTAATTTCTGAAACTAATGATGATTTTGAAGATATTTCAGCATCAAGCACATATGATGATGAAGAAGAAAAAGAAGATGAATCAATCGAACAAAATCCTTTTACAGTTAAATCTGGATCATCAAAGTCTAAAAAGTCTAAAACTCCTGTCCTTGATAATTTTGGAAGGGACTTAACAGCATTTGCTTCCGAGGGAAAACTTGATCCTATTGTTGGAAGAAATAAAGAAATTGAAAGAGTTTCTCAAATTCTTAGTAGAAGAAAGAAAAACAACCCTCTTCTAATTGGTGAACCAGGAGTTGGTAAATCTGCAATTGCTGAAGGCTTAGCATTAAGAATTATTGAAAGAAAAGTATCTAGATTACTTTACAATAAAAGAGTTATTTCGCTTGATTTAGCAAGTGTTGTAGCTGGAACAAAATATAGAGGTCAATTTGAGGAGAGAATGAAAGCTGTAATGAATGAACTTGAAAAAAACAGAGATATAATTCTTTTTATTGATGAAATACATACTATTGTTGGAGCTGGTGGTGCAATGGGAAGTTTAGATGCTTCAAACATGTTTAAACCTGCTCTTGCAAGAGGTGAAATCCAATGTATTGGAGCAACTACTGTTGATGAATACAGAAAATATATTGAAAAAGATGGTGCTTTAGAAAGAAGATTCCAAAAAATAATGGTTGAACCAACCTCAATTGGTGAAACAATTGAAATATTACAAAATATTAAAGATAAGTATGAAGATCATCATAATGTAAAATATACTGATGAAGCAATTGAAGCCTGTGTTAAATTAACTGACAGATATATTAATGATAGAAATCTTCCTGATAAAGCTATCGATGCCATGGATGAAGCAGGTTCAAGAATTCATATTACAAATATGGATGTACCTAAAGAAATAATTGAATTAGAGAATAAACTTGAAAATGTAAGAGAAAAGAAAAATTCTGTTGTAAAAAATCAAAAATATGAGGAAGCTGCCAAGCTAAGAGATGACGAGAAGAAGTTGGAAAAAGAATTACTTACTCAACAAGAACAATGGGAAAGTGAATTAAAGAAAAAGAGAGAAATAGTAACTGATGTTAATATTACCGAAGTAGTATCCTTAATCTCTGGAATACCATTAAAAAAGATTGATAACACAACGAATGAAAAAAATGTACAGTTTGATTTAGAAAGTAAACTAAAAGAAAGTATTATTGGACAAAATGATGCAATTGATGTTGTTGTTAATGCTATTCAAAGAAACCAGACCGGTCTAAAAGATCCAAACAAACCAATTGGATCGTTTATCTTCCTAGGTCAGACAGGTGTTGGAAAAACACAGCTTGCAAAAAGTCTAGGAGAAGAATTATTTAACAGCAAGGACTCTTTAATAAGACTTGATATGAGTGAGTATATGGAAAAATTTTCTGTTAGCAGGTTAATTGGTGCTCCTCCAGGATATGTTGGTTATGAAGAAGGTGGTCAATTAAGTGAAAAAGTTAGAAGAAAACCCTACTCAATTGTTTTATTAGATGAAGTTGAAAAAGCGCATCCTGATGTATTTAATATGATGTTACAAGTTTTAGATGATGGATATCTAACGGATAGTGTTGGAAGAAAAGTTGATTTTAAAAATACGGTTATAATCATGACATCAAACATAGGGACTAGAAAGTTAAAAGATTTTGGAACTGGAGTTGGATTTGATACGGATTACAGGAAAAAAGAAAAAAACAAGCTTTCAACGGAAGTTTTGAAAAAAAGTCTTGGTAAAAAGTTTTCACCTGAGTTTCTAAATAGAATTGATGAAATTGTTGTATTTAATGAATTAGATAAAAATGAAATAGAGAAAATTGTAAAAATTGAAATCAAAAAATTTATTAGTAGATTATCTGAAATTGAATATAAAATTCAAATTGATTCAAAAGCAATCTCATTTCTTGCTAAGAAAGGTTATAACAAAGAATACGGTGCAAGACCAGTCAAAAGAGCAATTCAGAAATTTATTGAAGATGAGATTGCTAAAATGATAGTGAAAAACAAGATAAAAAAGAATGACAATATCGTTATAAGTCATAAAAAAGATAACGACAAGCTTGATTTTTCAGTTTCTACTTAAAAATATATTTTTTTTCTCAAGAAAAGAATACCTTTGTCGGCTTAAACAAACCAAAAAGTTTTGAAGGTTATAAAGTTTGGAGGATCATCATTATCATCCAGTAAAAATATTTTAAAGGTTTTAAGAATTGTTGAAAGCTATAAAAAAGAAACAATTATTATATTATCTGCTTTTGGTAAAACAACAAATAATATAATTTCATGCGGACAACTTGCATCAAATAAAAAAACCAAATACAAAGAGTTATTTCAAGAAATTGAATCGTATCATTACAATATAATTAGAGACTTGGTTGATATAAATTATCAAGTAAAAATCTTGACGGAAGTTCAAAAAAAATTTTTAGAGCTTGAAAATATTCTTGATGGAATTTATGGTGTTGGTGAATTAAGTAAGTCTATATCAGATAGGATTTCAACATTTGGAGAATTATTATCATCTTATATTTTTTATGAATTTTCAAAATTCAAAAAATTAAACAGCGATTATATTGACTCAAGAAATATTATTTATACAAAAAAGTCTAAGGGTAATAGTATAATCATAGATTTTGAAAGAACTAAAAAAAATCTAGTTAATAGTTTAAATAAAAAAGAATTTGAGTTCCATGTTATGCCAGGTTTTATTGCTTCAAGTCATGATAATAAAACTATTACACTGGGAAGAGGAGGATCTGATTTCACTGCAAGTATAATAGCAAATATTTTAGATGCTAATAAATTAGATATTTGGACAGATGTTAGCGGCATGTTTACAGCTAATCCAAAAATAGTTAAACAAGCAATTCCAATATCAGAGCTTTCATATGAGGAGGCTATGGAGCTTTCTTATTTTGGAGCAAAGGTTATTTATCCTCCAACAATACAACCCTTAATTGAAAAAAATATTCCAATCAATATCAAAAACACATTTAAACCTAAAGAAAATGGATCTTTTATAGGTATCAAGTCAAAGAATAAGTTTTCTGCAATAAAAGGAATATCTCATGTAGATAATATTTGTTTACTTACTGTTGAAGGAGGTGGAATGGTCGGCACTCCTGGTTATTCCAAAAGGCTGTTTGAGTGTTTATCAAATGAAGGAGTTAATATTGTTATGATAACGCAAGCATCTTCAGAACATTCAATATGTATTGGAATTAATTCATCAGATGCAGAATTTGCTGAAAATATAATTTCTGAGGAATTTGAAAATGAAATTTACAACAAGACACTTAAACCTGTCTTAGTTGAAAAAGATTTATGTATAATCGCACTTGTTGGCGATAAAATGAAAAACCATCAGGGAATAAGCGGAAAAATGTTTAGTTCTTTAGGAAACAACAACATTAATGTTAAGGCTATTTCTCAAGGAGCTTCAGAAAGAAATATTAGTGCAGTTATAGATAGAAAAAATATTAAGAAAGCATTAAATACTTTACACGAAAAGTTTTTTGAAAAAAATGTTAAAGAAGTTAATCTTTTCATAACTGGTGTTGGAAATGTTGGAAGTGAATTATTAAACCAACTAAACTCACAAGAAGAATATTTAAAGAGTAATTTAAATATTAAAATTAATGTAATAGCAATTTCTAATTCTAGAAAAATGTTATTTGATTCCAGAGGGATAAATTTAAAAAATTGGAAAAATTTATTAAATGAAGGTACAATAGCAAATCCACAAGATTTTCTAAGAAGAACAAAAAAAATAAACCTGAGAAATAGTATTTTTGTTGATAATACTGCATCTCATGAAATTTCAAGATTTTATTCAAAATACCTTAAAAAAAGTATTGCTGTTGTAACGTGTAATAAAATTGCATGTGCAGATGACTATGATAACTATAAAAATTTGAAATTTCTTTCAAAAAATTATAATGCTCCATTTCTTTTTGAAACAAATGTTGGGGCGAGTCTTCCAATTATTGACACATTAAATAATTTAGTTGCTTCTGGAGATAAAATTTCATCGATACAAGCTGTGTTATCAGGGAGTTTAAATTATATATTCAATAATTTTAAATCTACAGATACCTTTCATGAAATAGTTGATGATGCTAAAAATTTAGGTTTTACTGAACCAGATCCAAAAATCGACTTAAGTGGTGTAGATGTAGCTAGAAAAATTTTAATTCTAGCTAGAGAAAGTGGGATGAAAATTGAGCTTGATGATATTATAAATATGAGTTTTATTCCAAATGAATGTCTTAAAACTGAAAACTATAGTGATTTCAAGAAAAAACTAATAAATAATAAATCTCACTTTAATAATCTTCTATCAGAATCTGAAAATAAAGGAGAAAAGCTTAAGTATGTAGCAGAGCTAAGTAATAATAAAGCTAAGGTTTCACTAAAGAGTGTTGGTAAAGACCATCCGTTTTACAACCTAGAAGGCAGTGATAATATCGTTTTGTTTTATACATCACGATATAGCAAACAACCCTTAATAGTAAAGGGAGCTGGAGCTGGAGCTGAAGTAACAGCTGCTGGTATATTTGCAGATATAATTAGAATTGCTAATAGATGAAAAGTATAAAAGTTTATTGTCCTGGAAGTGTAGCCAATTTATCATGTGGTTTTGATATCCTTGGTTTATGTTTGGATAATGTTGGGGATGAAATGACAGTTTCTATTATAAATGAACCAGTATTAAAACTTGACTTTTGCGATGGCTATAAAGTAACAAGTGATATAAAAAAGAATGCTGCAACCGTCTCTGCTAATGCACTTTTAAAATCTTACAAGAAATTAGATTTTGGCTTTAATATTTCAATAAACAAGAAAATCAAGCCAGGAAGTGGTATAGGAAGTAGTGCTGCAAGCTCAGCAGGAAGTGTGTTTGCTATAAATAAACTTTTGGGGGAACCATTCTCCAAAATGGAATTGATAAAATTTGCCTCTGAAGGCGAGTTTGCCTGTACTCAATCTTATCATGCAGATAATATATCAGCTGTACTACTTGGTGGAATAACTCTTGTCAGGGATAATACTACTCTTGACATAGTTAGACTTAATAGTCCAATTGAATTATTTGTTACTATAATTCATCCTCAAATTGAGATAAAAACATCAGATTCTAGGGCTATTATAGGAAGAAAGATTGAAATCTCTAAATTAACTGAGCAGGCATCTAACCTCGGAGCATTAATTAGTGCTCTTTATACAGAAGATTATGAATTGATTAGTAGGTCAATTAAAGATATAATTGCCGAGCCTTACAGGTCTGAATTAATACCTGAATTCAATAATCTTAAACAGATTGCACTTGAAAATGGCTCAATTGGTTTTGGAATTTCAGGTTCAGGACCTTCAATGTTTTCTTTATCTAAAGGTCCTGAAAATGCTAATAAAGTAAAAAGAAAGCTTGAAGATTATTTAAATAAAAAGAATTTGGATTTCAAAAGTTATGTTTCAGCAGTAAATGATGAAGGAATAAAAATCATTTAAGGATGTTTACTAGTTTAATTAATTCAAATATTAATGATTCATTTAAAGAATCAATATTTAATGGCTTATCACCGGATGGAAGTCTATACTTTCCTAAAAAAATCAATGATTTAAAAGATATAATTTTTAATATAACAAGTTTATCGAATAAAGAAATTGGTTTTTTGGTTATGAAGGATTTTGTTAATAACGAGATTCCTGAAAGAAAATTAAAGAGCATAATTAATAACACTATAAATTTTGATTTTCCTCTTAAAAATATTGATTCAAATATCTTTTCATTTGAACTTTTTCATGGTCCTACCCTAGCATTTAAAGATGTTGGAGCAAGTTTTCTAGCAAACTCTCTAGAATATTTTACAGAAAATAATATTTTAAATATTTTGGTAGCAACATCTGGTGATACAGGTGCCGCAGTTGCTGAAAGTTTTCATAAAAAAAAGAACATCAATGTTATAGTCCTTTTTCCAAAAGGGAAAATCAGTTCTTTTCAACAAAAACAAATATCTACTAAAGGGGATAATATACATGCAGTTGAAATTGATGGAAGTTTTGATGATTGTCAAACACTAGTTAAAAAAGCTTTTAATGACAAAGATTTAAGAAAAAATATAAATATCTCTTCTGCTAATTCAATTAATGTTGGAAGATGGTTGCCACAAATAATTTATTATTTTATTCTTTACAAGGAACTTAAAAAAAACGGCGTAAAAAGTAAAATATCTATTTCAGTACCTAGCGGAAATTTTGGAAATATATGTGCGGGGTTTATGGCTCAAAAAATGGGTTTAAATTTTGATAAAATAATAAGCTCAACAAACATTAATGATACAATACCAAGATATTTAAGTTCAGGTGTTTTTTCACCAAATGAAACTCAAAGAACTATTTCTAACGCTATGGATGTTTCAATACCAAATAATTTTCCTAGAATTGAGAAAATATTTGAAAATAATTTTAAAAAATTATCAAATAATTTAATAGGTGAAAAAGTTAATGAAATTGAAACTAAAGAAGAGATAAAATACACATTTGAAAAATCAAAATATATTTTAGACCCTCATGGAGCTGTTGGTCTAGTAGGATTAAAAAGAAATTTAGGTAAAAATCAAACTGGAGTATTTTTTGAAACAGCTCATCCAATTAAATTCATAGATTCCATCAATCAGATACTCAATATAAAACAAGACTATTTTGATGTAGAAACAAATTTTAAGAATAATGAGTTTATTAATTCTATTGACAACAATTATCCTTCTCTAATTAATTTTCTAAAAAAAATAAATTAAATTTTTACAGATTTTACATAATAATCTCTATCAATTTTAATCCTATCAGTATTAATTTCTATTGATTTTTTCTTTGTTGTAGGATAGATCCAAATATTTTCGCCTAAAACTTCAATTTCTAAAGGCATTGTAAAATTATCAATGACATCTATCCATCTGTATGTTA
>Ga0163110_10000496_pt1 | contig 18787 bp, 18 predicted proteins | sample CRUFie1St17metaG_FD_108703 | JGI IMG/M metagenome (GOLD analysis project Ga0163110, IMG submission 108703) | Marine microbial communities from the Costa Rica Dome - CRUD Field 142mm St17 metaG | ecosystem: Environmental > Aquatic > Marine > Oceanic > Photic zone | place: Costa Rica: the Eastern...
CCTCCAAAGGTTTTCAAAATTGTACACTGTATTCGTTTTTACTAATTGGTTATAACTAGGATCTTTTGGGTCATCTGACCAAGCATCTTTTATTTTTATATTATAATTAGTTGAGAATTTTATTCTATCTGGTCTGGTCATTACAAATTCAATTTTCCAAATTCCAGAAGGAGTAATACCATCACCTTCATGATTTTTTGTTCCTATTCCACCTCGCCCAATTGAACATGGAAAGCTATAACCTTTCATGTAGGCGCCCCATTTTGTAATAATTAAATTATTAATGTTCTGCATTAATTAAAATGCCCACTTTTTTTCACCTTGGTGGCTAAGTAATTTTTATTTTCTGGGGTTAATTCTGTTTTCAAAGGTATTCTTTCTACTACCTCAATACCAAATGTCTCCATCATTTTAATTTTTTTTGGATTATTTGTAAGTAGCTTTATTTTTTTAAAACCAAGCTCTTTTAAGATTTTTGCACCAATTTCAAAATCTCTTTCTTCGTCTTCAAAGCCCAATCTATGATTTGCCTCAACTGTATCAAAACCTTGGTTTTGTAATGCATATGCTCGCATTTTGTTTGCAAGTCCTATTCCGCGACCTTCTTGGTTTAGATATAGTAAAATCCCTTGGTTTGCTGCTCCAATAGTTTGTAATGCTTTTGTTAATTGTTCTCCACAGTCACATTTTAGAGATCCCAATAAATCTCCAGTAAAACAAGCTGAATGAAGTCTACATAGGACGGGATCAGTTCGATTAATATTGCCAATTTCTAGAGCATAATTTTCTTCCGTACCATTTACAGGACGAAAAACATGCAGTTTACTGTTGCTCGAAATTCTTAATGGAAGGGTCGCTGCTGCAATATTAACTATATCTTTGTCAAAATCCATTAATTCTTTTGTATCAGTAGAGATGGTTGTTATATTATTGTCCACACTGTCTACTTTCATAGCAATAATTGCAGGAAGTAGTTTTGCCTTTTTACATAGCAGTATTCCAAGCCGATGAGCATTGGCAGAGCCATTTCGAATTGGTTTGAATGGTCCTTTCATAGGGTAATTTAAATCACTAACAGGGTCAGCAATAGCTTTTATCCATTGCAAACCTTTTCCTTTGTCTAAGTGATATCTACCAATATCAGCAAAATAAGGGGTTGTTTTAAGAGTCTTAGCTCTTTTCTCTGTTATAGAAAATTCTGCATTTTTATCTAATTCAAGGAATCGTTCTGACGAGATTGTTTCAATTGAAAATACTAGCCAGTGTTTATCGCTGTCGATTATACAAACTGGTAGACCAATACGTAAATCGTTTCGTGCTCGATCTAATGTTTCTAAAGGAGTTGGAAAAAACAAAACCTTTCCTTTCAAAAATTATTATTGGTAAGCTATAGGGTTATTTTTTAAAATGTGAAGCTATTCTAGGCAATAAATGGTTGTTAATTTACAATTTTTTAGTGTTAAGATGTTTTTCAGGGGAGATTTATGAATTTAAACTAAATGATAAAATATGCTCAAATATTATTAATAAGTTCAGACAGAGAGTTAAGTGAAGCATTGATTGATCAGCTTGAATTAGTTGATTCGTTCAAAATTCAAAGGTCTTATAATTTAAATGGTCTGAAGGAACTTAGTAATGGTGATTTGATCATATACGATGACACGGGTAAAGGTTCGGAATTTTTGCAAGCTTTTTCTGGAATAGAGTATGCTGATAAGGTGCCTTCAATAATAATACTTTCTAATCAATTAGATAGCCGTTTTTACAATGAACATCAAAAGTTGGATAAATTCTCTATAATAGAAAAACCTTTTAAATACGCATCTCTCGAGAGTGAAATTTTGCAAAAGTTACATAGTGCATTGGATGTTATCTACTTTGATGAGATCCAGTTTTACCCCAGTAAAAAGATCATAATTACTGGTGAGGGAAATGAAGTAAAGCTGACTGAGAAAGAGACAGATATTCTTATGTATTTATATAGCTTTGCGAATCAAACAGTTTCTAAGCAACAATTACTAAATGAAGTGTGGGGTTACAAAGAAGGAGTAGCAACTCACACGCTGGAGACACATTTATATTATTTGCGAAAAAAACTTAAAAATGATAAAATTATTTTAACTGAAAAAGATGGATACTTAATATCTGTTTAAGTAAAAGCAAATTTTTAAAAAAATAATTTATAAAAATGCGTGCAGATTATAAGGTTAGAGATGAAGATTTGTTCTTGGAATATAAACTCTGTAAGATTGAGAGAAAATTTGGTTCTTCGGCTACTGAAAGAACACGCTCCCGATATTATTTGTTTGCAAGAATGTAAGGCTTTAGTTGCTGATATTCCGATTAAAAGTTTTTCAAAAATTGGTTATAAACATATTATTGCAAGGGGGCAAAAAAGCTATAATGGAGTAGCAATTTTTTCAAAAGTCCCCTTTAAGAAAGAATTTTCGTTTGATTTTGCTGGTTTAGGTCAAGCCAGACACATCGCAGGAGAGCTTGAGAATGGAGTCGTTATACACAATTTTTATGTACCTGCTGGTGGGGATGAGCCCAATGAGGAAAAAAATCAAAAATTTGCTCAAAAATTAAAGTTTCTTATTGATATGAAGGATTGGTTTGAACTGAATCAGTCTAAAAAAGCCATATTGGTGGGTGACTTAAATATTGCACCGTATGATGATGATGTATGGGATCACAAAAAAATGAGTAAGGTAGTATCACATACTCCTATAGAAATTAATTACTTACTTAAGGTGATGAAGGCCGGAAATTGGATTGATTTATTTAGAGAAACACAGCCAACAGGAAAACTATATTCATGGTGGTCTTATCGGGCACGAGATTGGGATATAGCTGATAAGGGAAGACGGCTTGATCACATTTGGAGTACGCCAGACTTATTAAAATTTAATACTAAAAACTTTATTGTGCGAGAAGTTAGAGGATGGGAAAGGCCATCTGATCACGCACCGATATTCTCTGATTTTGAAGGGATTGCGCTTTAAATCACCTTAAGTACTTTATTTTACTTGCAGCTTTTAATCTGACGTCTTAATTGAAAAGCAAATGTATGGAGATCAATAATATGGACCTATTAACCACCAAATCAGGAGATGACTTAATACTCGATGGCTCAGAAGCAACATTTATGGATGATGTTGTCGAGGAAAGTAAAAAACAACCTGTTATAGTTGATTTTTGGGCTCCTTGGTGTGGACCTTGTAAGTCATTAGGTCCAGCTTTAGAATCTGAGGTGAAAGCTAACTCTGGTGCTGTTAAAATGGTTAAGATTGATATTGATCAAAATCAATCGATAGCCCAGCAAATGCGCATTCAATCTATCCCTGCAGTTTTTGCGTTTATTGATGGGCAGCCAGTTGATGGGTTTCAGGGTGCAAAAAGCCCTGCAGAAATAAAAGAGTTTATAAAAAAAGTGATATCGCTTAGCCCAAATAAAAGTGAAGGTGATGGGTTAGCTGCCGCACTCGAAATGGCAGAAAAGATGCTTTCTGAGAGTGAATATTCTCAGGCATTAGAAATATTTTCAGCAATCATAGGTGAGGATGCAAAAAATATGCAGGCTTATTCAGGAGTGATTAAAAGCCATTTGCTCATGGGTGATATAAGTCGGGCTGAGGAGGTAATTTCAGAATTACCAAATGAAGTTAAGGATAGTCCAGAATTGAAGCCAATTAGAGCTCAAGTAGAATTGGCAATTCAGGCTGCAGCTTATGGAACTGTAGATGAATTGGAAAAGATTTTTGCATCTGAACCTGAAAACTATCAAGCTGCTATGAAATTAGCCATTGCAAGACATGCAGAAGGTAATTGTGAAGTGGCTATTGAAATTTTGTTGGATATTTTAAAACATGATTTGGAATGGAACGAAGGTGAAGCTAAAACGCAACTTTTGAAAATACTTGAATCGATGAATGCCAATGATCCCGTAGCATTAACGGGTCGACGCAAATTACGTTCAATTATTTTTGCTTAATTTTTAATTAGTTCTATATTGAGATTATGAAAAAGAACATAGATTTACCAGATTATCTCCCCATTTTTCCTTTACCGGGAGCATTATTACTTCCAAACTCTAAACTTCCATTACATATTTTTGAGCCAAAATATTTGGCAATGTTTGATGAAGCATTGCAAAACTCATCGCGTTTAATTGGAATGTTGCAAACAAAGCAGTCTTCGATAGAAAATCATAAGGATAAACTATACGAAATAGGTTGTGCTGGAAGGATATGTAGTTTTTCAGAGACTGATGATGGTAGATATATGATTACTTTGACTGGTATATCTCGTTTTAAAATTCTCAATTTTGTTGATAGTTTTAGTCCATTTATCAAAGCCGAAGTCGATTGGGGTGAATTTAGTGATGATCGTGAAAAAACTATTTTAGACCATGATTTTGACAGAGATAGTTTTTTTACTTTGTTGAAAAAATATTTCTCTGTAAAAGGTCTAAAGACAGATTGGGAATCTCTTCGAGAGGCAGATGAAGAAATCATAATTAACTCATTATCAATGTTATGCCCATTTGAGGTTGAAGAAAAGCAGGCCTTACTAGAATCCAAAAATTTAGTGGAACGACGAAAAATGATTAATACACTTATGGAGTTCTCACTTCATATTGGCAGCAAAGGTGGCCTTCAGTAAGATGAACAATGTTTTAATAGATAAAAAAATGTTAGAGTGTTTAGTTTGTCCAATTACACATAATGTATTGCAGTTGAGCGCAGACAAAAAAGAACTGATATCAAAAAATGCTAATCTTGCTTTTCCAATAAGAGAGGGTGTGCCAATATTAGTAATTAAAGAAGCACGCCAATTAGATTAATTTTCCTTGCAAAAGTTTTGGAAGCTCACCATTTAACCCAGCTGCTTCTCTAATAAAACTTTTTTTAAGGAAATTGTTTTTGTCTAAAGCTTTGAGCCCAAGATTAGCCACAACTTTTAACATATTATTATTATTTGAAAGAGTTTTATTTAATATATCTGTGGTTGCCGCCATCATTGAGATTTCAAATCGTCTCCAATTTTCATATCTCTTTAATACAGTTTTCGTGCCTATATCTTCTCCCCGTCTTGTAGCGTTAATGATAATTTCCCCAATTGATGCGACATCTCTCAATCCTAAATTTAACCCTTGACCAGCTAATGGGTGAATTCCATGTGCAGCATCTCCAACAAGTGCAATTCTATTAGAAATAAATTTCTCTCTTAAAGATAAAGTTAGAGGGTAAGAAAATTGTTTGCCAGAGAGTGAAACCTCACCTAGATTAAGATTTATTTTAGAGCTTAAGGTTTTTAAATAATCTTTTTTATTCAATTTATTGATAAACTCAGCAGTATGTTTATCTTCCGTCCAAACAATTGAGGAACGATTATTTGGTAGGGGCAAAATTGCTATTGGTCCAGATGGGTTAAACAATTGGTACGCACAGTTATTATGTGACTTTTCGTGATTTAAAGCGCATACTAATGATATTTGATTGTAATTCCATCCAAACTTATTTATTTTTGCTAAACTGGCTGTAACGCTATTTCTTCCGTCACAACCTATGACTAGATTGCTTTTTATATCTTTTCCGGTCGATAAAGATGAAACTGCATACCCATCATGAATCTCTTGAGCAGTCACATAGCATTCATCAAGAATATTAATATTTGAATATTTTTTAAGTTGTGAAAACAAGGTTTTCCGAAAGTGTCTGTCTTCAAGTATATAACCCATAGGGTTATCACCTTCAGCCATTTCAATATGACTAAAGTGTAAGAGGCTATCTGAGCCAGAAGTGCTTCTATTAGATGTATTAACTTTAATATCTAAAATAGGTTCACTATTTAACTTTATCTCTTCCCAAAGATTTAAAATTTTGAGCATTTTACAGGTAGCAAGTGCTAACGAGTATGCTCTCCCATCAAAATTAGATAAAGCCTTTCCTGTTATTTTTTTTGGCTCAACTAAAGTTACGTCTAACCCATTTTGAGCCAATATTATGGCTAATGTTGCGCCATTAATACTTCCACCAACAATTAATACTTGAGTGTTTATAGACATAATGTTGAATATGGTGCATGGCTGGTGTTTGTCTAGAGGCCTTTTGAAATAATTAATAAAGCTAATTGGAGAAAATTTATGTCTACAGCATTGCTTTCTGAAAGTGCTTCAAATCTAGGAAATTTAATTTCAGTTGGTAAATTAGATCCAGTAGAGCTTACAGAATTATTTTTAAATGCAATCCAGAAAGAACCTCTTACAGAACGAATTTATTCTGAGATTACTTGGGAAAGGGCTAGAACTGAAGCCAAAGCGTCTTCTAATAGAATGAAATCAGGGATGCGAAAGAGTGCTCTTGATGGTGTGCCTATCTCTTGGAAGGATTTATTTGATACTGCTGGAGTGGCAACGGAAGCAGGTACAGCTCTGTTAAAGGGTAGAATACCTTCAAGTGATGCGAGGGTAGTAAGAAATGCTACCGAAGCTGGATTAATATGCTTGGGCAAGACACACATGTCAGAATTGGCTTTTTCTGGTTTAGGTCTTAATCCAGTGACTCAAACTCCTCCTTGTATAAATGATCTTAGTGCTGTTGCTGGTGGCTCATCATCAGGAGCGGCCACATCAGTTGCTTTTAATTTAGCAGTCAGTGGCGTAGGATCAGATACCGGAGGCTCTGTTAGAGTACCTAGTGCGTGGAATGATCTGGTTGGTCTGAAAACCACGGCTGGTCGTCTTTCTTTAAAGGGAGTCGTTCCACTTTCAGAAACTTTTGATACTGTTGGACCTTTGTGTCGAACGGTTTTAGATGCAGGCTTGATGCTGTCAGCTTTAGAGGGAAGCAAACTGTTTGATATAACTGATGCCTCACTAAATAATGCTAAAATACTTATAATTGAAAATGTAATTATGGATGACTTAAGTCCAGAATCCGAAAATAGTTTCGAGAAGGTAATTAAAATACTCAAATCAAAACGTGCAAATATTGTTACAAAAACAATGCCTGAAATTGAACAAGCAATGTATTTGGGGGGTTCTCTAGTGACTACAGAAGCTTATGGAACTTGGTTTAAGACGATTGAAAAGAATCCAAAGCTTATGTTTTCCAAAATATTGGATCGGTTTAGGAGTGGTAATTCAATTTCTGGTGCTGAATACGTGGATCTATGGAGAAAATTGAAAACAGTAAGAAATAGATTTTACAATAGCCTTATTCCTTACGATTTTGTGATTATGCCGACCTCTCCCATATTGCCACCTAATATAGAAAAACTTTTAAATGACGACGATTATTACGTGAAGCAAAATTTAATGGCTTTACGAAACACCCGAGTGTGTAATTTTCTTGGGGGTTGTGCACTTACTATTCCAACGAATATTCCTTCCAGCGGTATTATGTTGATGGGTAATCCAAATACTGAAGAGAAGCTGTTAAGATACGGGATGTTGTTGGAAAGAGCTTTAATGGATTAATTCATCATGGGGTAAAAAAGATACTCTTGAATTTTTTTTGTTAATGGTTCTAGACCGATCTTAATAGCATGTATAAGATGATATTAATCGAGACGTCAGATCTTGTAATATTGAGGCTATAATGGATTTTCCCGAGCGGTTTTCGAACCTTCCGGAATACGCGTTTCCGCGTTTACGTATGTTGTTGGATGCATATCCAACAAGCGATCCGATATTAAACATGTCTGTGGGTGATCCTAAACATGATTTTCCTAGTTGGATTAAGGAAATTCTTGATAAAAACATTCATGAGTTTAGACAGTATCCACCTAACGACGGTTCACAAGAGTTGCTGATGGCAATTAGGCGTTGGATAAAACGGCGTTACGGGGTAATGGTAGATCCTTTAACTGACATAATGGCATTAAATGGGACAAGGGAAGGGCTTTTTTCTGCTCTTCAAGCATTATGTCCGGAAAAAAAACATGGACATCAATCTGTTGTACTAATGCCAAATCCATTTTATCAAGTATATGCTGTAGCAACCTTGGCAGCCAATGTTCACCCTATCTACTTACCTGCTATGAATAGTAACAATTTTTTGCCAGATTTTTCTTCTGTTTCAGAAGATATATTATCTAGAACAGCTATTACTTATATATGTTCTCCGTCAAATCCCCAGGGTTCTGTTGCTTCTGAAGGATACTGGAAAAAATTACTAATTTTGGCGGAGAAATTTAATTTTCGAGTTTTTGCAGATGAGTGTTATTCAGAGATTTATAGAGATGTACCACCTGTTGGAATATTGGAAGTAGCAACAAAAATTGGTATCGATCCGGATCACGTTGTTGCATTTCATTCTCTATCAAAAAGATCTAATTTGGCTGGTTTGAGATCTGGTTTTGTTGTTTCTGGTAAGAAGAATATTTCTGCTATAAAAAAATTACGAGCATATGCTGGGGCACCATTGCCACTTCCATTGCAACGGATTTCAGAAAAGCTATGGAGTGATGAAACTCACGTTGAAATAAATCGAAATTTGTACAAAGAAAAATTCATTATTGCTGATAAAATTTTTTCGGATATTGCTTCATATCGCTCGCCAGAGGCTGGATTTTTCTTATGGCTGGAAGTTGATGATGATGAGAATGCTACAAAAAGTTTATGGAGAGAAGCTGGTGTTAGAGTTTTGCCAGGCTCTTACTTAAGCAGGGATACAGAATATGGAAATCCAGGAAAAAAATTTATTAGAGTTGCACTAGTAGAGCCAATTGAAGCAGTTGAGCAAGGACTAATAAAGATAAAAAATGTTTTATATAATTGAGGTTTAAATGGTAAATCAGGTCGAAGATAGAAGCTCATTATTTGGATTAAAGGTCCAACGTATTTTACAAAGACGGGGTCAGGAATTAATAGGGTTTGTTTTCTTAATATTTTCTTTTATTTGGTCTTTTTTGCTTTTACTCACTACTTATGGACCATTCTTTGCAAAATCGATTGTTGATGAAGCAACCCTAAGCAATATCCAAGTATTTTCTTCTGGAATTATAGCTCCGACAATGGTTACGATTGGTATCAGTTCTTGGGGTCTTTCTGTTTTTATGGTTTTCTGGGCAGTTAGATTTATTTTCCATTTAAATGTTCATACATTCTTTAATAGAGTAGTATTCTTTCCAATCTTAGCAGCTTTTTTGTCTGTTTGCGCATCCTGTCTTCCAGTGATGAACGAGTGGCCTCATTCATTTGGGTTGGGAGGCTTGTTTGGTGACACCATTTTGGCTTTTTTGGTTGAGATGGCGTCTAATAACTTTGGGTTTGGACTAAAAACTATTACTATTCTTTTAGTTTCTTTCAGTGCACTCATAGCCTTGTTTGTTTTAGGGTTTGATAGAAAAGAATTAGTAACGATCACACGTCTTATATTTAAGTTAGTTTTGAAGTTATTCAGAAGTTCTTTTAAGTTGGTCACTTACATTTTTTTGAAAGCTTTCAAACTTGTATTTTTGAAACAAGGGTTAGGTAAAAATAAGATTAGTGACTCAGCTAAAAACGATGGTATTCATAATATAAGGCGAAATAATTCCTCTGATGATATTAACAATTTGGTTGAGCCAAATCTAAGAGGTATTAAGATTTCAGAAAGTTTTAAACCTGGAGACGGTATTAATGACTCTTTACGATCAAAAATTTCAGAAGCAATAAAAAGTCGCACTTTAAAAATAAATGAAAGTAGTAATTATGATAGTTCTCAGGGTGAATTTGATCAAGAGCTAAAGGAGGGTATTGAGCCGTTAAGTGATGATAATAGCCTTCAAGAGCCATTAAATATTTCAAGAGAGGCTTTCATACAAAAACCATTAGTGTTTCCTGCTGCTAGCAGACCTCAACCAAGTAAAGCAGCTATTAGGGAGCAGCAACCTTCACTAAATTTTAATGAAAAAAGCATTGTTTTTGAAACACCCCCTTTGTCTCTTTTGTCTAATCCCACAGAAATTATTAGACATCATTTGTCTGACGAGGCTCTTGAAGAAAATGCAAGAATGCTAGAAAATGTTTTGGATGATTATGGTGTTAGAGGCGATATTGTTTCTGTTCGTCCAGGGCCTGTAGTTACAATGTATGAACTTGAACCTGCTCCAGGGCTAAAAGCAAGCAGAGTTATTGGTTTAGCCGAAGATATCGCTCGCTCTATGTCTGCATTGTCAGCTCGAGTATCAACACTGCCAGGTAGGAGTGTAATTGGTATAGAGCTTCCAAACGCTCAAAGAGAAAAAGTGGTTTTAAGAGAAATCTTAGCTGCAAGAGATTATGGTGATAGCAATGTTAAATTGCCTTTGGCCCTTGGCAAGGATATTGGTGGAGAGGCTATTGTAACAAATCTATCAAAGATGCCTCATTTGTTAATTGCTGGAACAACTGGTTCAGGTAAATCTGTAGCGATTAATACGATGATCTTGTCATTACTTTATAAATTAACTCCTGATGACTGCAGGTTAATAATGATTGATCCTAAAATGTTAGAATTGAGTGTTTATGACGGTATACCACACCTTCTTTCACCTGTGGTTACTGATCCCAAAAAAGCGGTAATTGCTCTAAAGTGGGTGGTTGGTGAAATGGAAGAACGCTACCGAAAAATGTCTAAGATGGGAGTTCGAAATATTGAAGGATACAACAGTCGTGTAAAAGAGACATTAGATAAAGGTGAAATGTTTACTAAAACTGTACAAACAGGATTCGATGATCAAACAGGCGAACCAATTTTTGAGACTGAAGAGTTCTTACCTACAAAATTACCGTTTATTGTGGTTGTAGTTGATGAGATGGCTGATCTCATGATGGTGGCTGGAAAGGAAATTGAAGCTTGTATTCAGCGGTTGGCCCAAATGGCTCGTGCCTCTGGCATACATCTTATTATGGCAACTCAAAGACCCTCAGTCGATGTTATAACAGGTACAATAAAGGCAAATTTCCCAACGCGTATTTCTTTTCAAGTGACATCAAAAATTGATAGTAGGACAATTTTGGGTGAACAGGGGGCGGAGCAGTTATTGGGAATGGGAGATATGTTGTATATGGCTGGTGGTGGGAAAATTATTCGTGTGCATGCGCCTTTCGTTTCTGATGAGGAAGTAGAAGAAGTTGTTAATCATTTAAAGGAATTTGGCCCACCAGTTTATGTCAATAGTGTCGTGGAGGGCAATAACATTGACAAGGACAGTGCTATTGATCAGGTTTTGGGCCTTTCAACTGGATCTGATGGTGAGGATGCTGAATATGATCAAGCTGTTGCGATATTGCTCAAGGATCGTAAATGTTCGACTAGTTATATTCAAAGAAAAATGGCGATAGGCTATAATAAAGCTGCAAGGTTAGTAGAGAGAATGGAAGAGGAAGGGCTTGTAAGTCAAGCAAACCATGTTGGAAAAAGAATTGTTTTAGTTCCAGAGCAGAATTCATAAAAATGTAAATCAAACTATTTATAATGAATAAAATAATTCAATATTTGCTATTAATTTTTACTCTACCATTACCTACTAGCGCGCAGAATGTAGATTTAAGTCAGATTATTTCTTATTTAGAAAGTATCAAATCATTGGGTGCACAGTTTAGGCAAGTAAATCATGATGGGTCTATTTCGACGGGTACATTGTATATAAAGAAACCTGGAAAATTACGAATGACCTATGCGTCACCTGAAACTTATATTATAATTGTAAATGGTGAATATATTACAATTCTGGATATGAAAAATGTTGGCTTTAATCAAAAACTATCAATCAAAAAAAACCCGCTAAGACTTCTTTTATCTTCAAAACTGGAGCTGGATTTGAATGAGTCAATTATCGCGCTCAAATCTAATCAATCAAAAACTACCATTATTGTTTCGGATACAAACAATGCTAACAAAGAAACGCTAAAAGTAATATTTAATACAAACCCTTTAATTTTTGAAAAGTGGATTTACATAAATTCGCTAAATGAAAAAATAGCCGTTGAATTAACAAATATTGATACTGGGAATGATTTTAACGATAGTTTATTTGATCCGATTGCAGTGTCTAATATAGATATAAATAAACCGTAAAAAACACTCTTAAACTTTAGTATAATGAAAATAAATAATAATGAGCAATCTTTCAAAAAATTGAAAGATACTTTATTTTTTTTATTAATAAATTTTTATAATTAAGGTGTAAACTGAGTGGCGCACAAAAAGGTGAATAATATATTTTATGGCAAATAATACTATTAAATATATGTTATTTTTAAAAAAATTTATTTTGATAACATTGATGCATAGACTCCACTAAAAGTAGGGACTATCATAAATGGCAGCATGAGGAAAAAATAATGATTAAGAAAGACGCTAAATATAATATAGGGCAGGTCGTTAAGCATAAAAAGCACCCGTTTAGAGGTGTTATTTTTGATATTGATCCTATTTTTTCAAATACAGAAGAATGGTGGCATTCTATTCCAGAAGATAGTCGGCCAGCAAAAGAACAACCATACTATCATTTGTTGGCTGAAAACGATACCACCTATTATACTGCTTATGTGTCAGAACAGAATTTGTTAGTAGATGACACTGGGGAGCCTGTTGAGCATCCAGATATAGCGTCCATATTTGGACAATTTCATGGAAACTACTACAATATAGAAGTTCAGATGAATTAATCTTTGATTAAAGGCAAGAAGCAGTTTTTTTGACTGTCAAAGTATTCTACAGTTCCGTCACGAATGTCGTTCCATAAGCCATGGATTTTCAGCTCTTTGGAATCAATAGCTTTTTTTACGAACGGAAATCCAATCAGATTATTTAGTGATATCAAAACGCCTTCCTTTTCTAGAGCTCGTCTCTGTTCGGCGGTCGTTTTTGTTTTGTCAATTTTTTCATACCCTGGCTTTAAAATGTTAACCCACTGGGAAAGAAATTCATTTTCATGCGCACCTGTGTCAACTGGATTTGAACAAAGATCATGACATAATTTAACCCCACCACAATTTGAATGTCCCAAGATTATAATATGAGAAACTTTCAAGTTTTTAACAGCATATTCTATCGCTGCAGATGATCCGTGATAATCTTTGTTTGGAGTATATGGTGGTACAATGTTGGCAATATTACGATGAATGAAAAACTCTCCAGTTTCAGCACCAAATATTGAGGTTACATGGACTCTGCTATCACAACAAGATATCACCATAGCTTTTGGGTTTTGTCCGTAATCCGCTAAGTTCTCTAACAACGATTTATTTTTTATGTAACCGCTGGCTTTCCAATTTTGATACCGTTTGATTAAATAGGGTGGTAGAGGCGATATTATAGACATATTTTTTACCAAAAGTTATTTTGCTATTATATAATTGTAATTAATCATTTTTAAAATAGTGTTTACAAAAATATATCCCCTATTTCGAAAATAGGATGTTTGTGTTAGGAAAGATAGATGCAACATTTTTCATCCGATACAGAATTAGCCTATCCAATCGAAGTTATTGATAAAGACGGGTTTGATGATTGGATTGTTGCTCAATCTGACCATACAAAGGCTTGGGTAAAGGAAAATAAATTTAATGCAGATCTTTTTGATTTTTTAGTAATCCCCTCTTCAGTGGGTAAGGTTGAAAAAGTGATATTTGGATGGGGAATAGAGAATGACCGAATTAGAGACCGATTTCACTTTGCTAAAATTAGAGATCTAGTTCCTAATGGAATATATAAAATAACAAAAGCGCCACGTGATTTTGATTTTTTAGAGGCTTATTTAGGTTGGGCCCTAAGTGGTTATCAATTTACAAAATATAAAAATAAGAAGCCCAAAAATATTAGTTTAGTTATTGAAAAAAATATTAACAAAAATGTTTTAAATTCTTTAGTTAAGGGTGAATTCCTAACAAGAGATCTCATAAACAGGCCTGCTTCAGATCTTGGGCCGAAAGAATTAGAGCAAGAAGCTAGAAATTTAGCCAAAGAAAATGGAGCTAATTTATCAGTAATTGTAGGACAAGAGCTAATTGATCAGAATTTTCCAATGATACATGCTGTAGGGAGATCTTCAGCCCAAGATCCTAGACTAATTGATATGAAGTGGGGAGATGAAAACGCACCGAAAGTCACTTTAGTAGGAAAAGGTGTATGCTTTGATACGGGGGGCCTTAATATTAAACCTGGGTCATCTATGGGATTAATGAAAAAAGATATGGGTGGTGCGGCGTCAGTATTGGGACTGGCATTGATGCTTATAGAAGCTAAATTAAATATCAGATTGAGGGTACTAATACCAGCGGTCGAAAATTCAATCGCATCAAATTCTTTTAGACCCCAGGATATTCTTAAGTCTAGAAAAGGCCTAACGGTAGAAATTAATAACACAGATGCAGAAGGCCGTTTAATATTGGCAGATGCCATATCTTTGGCTGACGAAGAAGCTCCAGATTTGCTAGTTTGCATGGCAACTTTAACAGGGGCAGCTCGAGTTGCATTGGGTTCTGATATTGCTCCATTTTACACTGATGATGATGTGCTTGCACAAAAAGTTTTAGATTTTGGAAAAAAATACTTAGATCCTACTTGGAGAATGCCTTTTTGGGATCCTTATGAACGAATGATTGAGCCTGACTCAGCTGATTTAGACAATGCGCCGAGAACAAGCTTTGCGGGCTCAATGACGGCAGCACTATTTTTAAGGCGTTTTGTAAAAAATACAAAAAAGTTTATTCACTTTGATATTTATGGATGGTCAGATGGTGATAGAATTGCTAGGCCCAGAGGTGGAGTGGGGATGGGTTCAAGAGCTCTTTATTATTTAATTAGAGGGGAGCATGACAAATATATTTGATAACAGATCAATTCCCTCAAATAATAGAGTTGGTTGGATAAGAGCAAATCCAAAATGTATCGCAAAAAATTTAGTTGATGGGGAATTGTGTAGCATCACAAGTAATTATGCTAATTTGTTATCTGAGCCCAGTGGAAACAGAGTCCGCCAATTAGTATATGGAGATACATTTAGGGTTTTGGAAAAAAGGTCTGGATTTTCTTTTGGGTTTAACTCATTTGATGGTTACGTTGGATATATCAAAAGTGATAATTTAGAAAAAAAAATCGTTAAATCTACACATTGGGTGTCATCTTTGTCATCACAAGTCTATGCGTCTCCGGATATTAAAAAGGATTTTTTGATTAATTTGCCGTTTGGTGCTCAAGTAGAAATTATTGAGATTAAAGAAAGTTTTTGTGAAACCAGTGATGGTGGCTTCGTGCCCACACAGCATTTAACTAAAATGAATAAATTTTATTCCGATGCAGCATTAGTAGCTAATTTTTTTATTGGAACGCCATATTTATGGGGTGGAAATACTTGTTGGGGAATTGATTGTTCTGGCCTTATGCAAGCTGCTTTTAGAGCCTGTGGTGTTGTTTTGCCTGCTGATAGCGATCAACAAGAGGCTAGATGCATAATTTTAGATGAACCAAGCAAATTTAAAAGGAATGATTTGATTTTCTGGGATGGTCACGTTGCACTCGCTGTTGATGATAAGAATTTAATTCATGCCAATGCATTCCATATGTCTGTTACTTTAGAGCCTATTAATGTTGTTATCAAAAGAATGCAGCTTGAATGCAAAAAAGAATACAGATTGTGTAGATTTAAAGAAAATTAAGCTAAGTTAACAGATCGGATCAGTTTTTTATTGAAGTACCTTAAAAGTACCTTCAAGTCATTACCTCTCTTTAATATTTGACTATCCATTCCAATAATCAAATATTGGCTTTGCTTGCGAAAAAGTTGAGGACGTTTTTCTATTCGAAATATTGGATTTTCAGAGGTTCTTCTAAAAACAGAAAAGATTGCCACATCTTTTAAAGAAGAAATGCCATAGTCTCGCCACTCTCCTGTAGCTACCATTTTTCCATATATTGATAATATCGGGTATAGTTCAGTACGATGAAAGCTTACTACATGTGGTACGTTTTTGTAAGTAGTATTTTCTGAAACATAGTGAACATTCATAAAAATAGCTTATGGTTTTTTTGAAATTTATCAAGTTATTTTAATAAGAGTTTTGATTTTGTAATTTATAGAAATTATGTTTATTTAAATTAGAATAGATAATTAATAAGGAAAATTTAATGCGTGATTTTCAGCTTGGTGGGAGATCTTCAGTTTTTGCTGAGAAAGGTATGTGTGCTACTTCTACACCCTTAGCAGCAAAAGTGGCTATTCAACTTTTAGAGGCAGGTGGAAATGCAGTTGATGCAGCGATCGGGGCTGCTGTTTTACTAGGACTTTGTGAACCACATTCAACTGGTATTGGTGGAGATTGTTTTGTTTTGATTAAACCACCCGGAGAGAGAAATATTATAGCATTAAACGGGTCTGGACGCTCACCCCTTGGGTTGAGTTCTGAAACGCTAATAAATTCTGGATTGAAATCAATGCCACTTTATGGAGTGGAGTCTATAACAGTCCCTGGAGCAATCGATGCTTTTTGTAAGTTATCAAAAGATTGGGGTAGACAAGGACTTGGATTTAGCTTCTTGCCAGCGATTAAGTATGCTGAGGATGGAGTTTCAATCAGTCCACGAACAGCACATGATTGGGATGCAGCTGCTTCAATTCTAAAAGGTGATGCTAGGGATTTTTATCTTTTAGATGGAAAAGCGCCGTTACCTGGGCAATTGTTCAGAGCCCCCAAGCAGGCAGAGATTTTAAAGTTGGTAGCTAAATATGGGCGGAGTGGGTTCTATGAAGGAGATGTAGCGAAGGATATGGTCCAATCGTTAAATCTTTTAGGTGGTACGCACACAATGGAGGATTTTTTCAACACCAAATGTAACTATTCAGAAGTATTAAAAGGTGTTTATCATGGGTATGAGCTTGTTGAGCATCCCCCTAACGGGCAGGGAGCAACAGCCTTACTGATGGCTAATATTTTAGCAAATTTTGATATGAAGAGTTTAGATCCGTTTGGAATAACTAGAACACACATTGAAACGGAGGCTGCAAAACTTGCATATGATGCGCGAAACCGCTTTATAGCAGATTTTGATTATACTGAGCGATTAGAACATATGCTATCGCCGGAAATAGCAAATAAACTTGCTTCATTAATTGATGTTAACAAGGCTAACTCCTTTCATGATAATACACTTGGCGCAATTCACAAGGATACAGTTTACTTAACAGTTGTTGATAAAGATCAAATGGCGGTTTCCATGATATACTCTATTTTTCATAGTTTTGGATCAGGATTAGCTTCAAAAAAGTTTGGTGTAAATTTTCAAAATAGAGGTGCCGGTTTTACACTTGAAGAAGGGCATCCAAATTTAGTTTCGGGGGCTAAACGGCCTATGCATACAATTATTCCGGCTATTCTTAATTTTAGTGAGGAGATCACTATGCCATTTGGTGTCATGGGGGGAGCTTATCAACCTAATGGCCATATGCGTTTTATGTCAAATTTTGTAGACTATGGAATGAATATTCAAGAAGCCATTGATGGCCCTCGATCATTTTTTGAAAGCGGCAGCCTTATGTTAGAGAGAGGCTATGAAGATAAGGTGAGAGTTGGTTTGTCAAATATGGGCCATCTTGTGAAAATTCCCGAAGCACCTATTGGCGGAGGGCAAGCAATTAAAATTGATTGGAGGCAAGGATTTTTGGAAGGAGGCTCAGACCCACGAAAAGATGGATGTGCTATTGGATATTAAAGGTTTAACCCTTCTTTAAAACTTTCTGCCCTAATACCTCTGCTATCTGAACAGCGTTTAGTGCGGCTCCTTTTCTTAAGTTATCAGAAACACACCATAAATTAATACCATTTTCAATCGTACTATCTTGTCTTATTCTACTAATATATGTTGCAAATTCTCCAACGCATTCAATTGGGGTAATATATCCTCCATCCTGTCGAGTATCTACAACTAGTATTCCAGGTGCTTCACGTAAAATTTCTCTTGCTTCATTTTCATCTAAGAACTCTTCAAATTCTATATTTACCGCTTCAGAATGCCCTACAAAAACCGGGACCCTTACACATGTTGCTGTAACTTTGATTGACTTATCAATTATTTTTTTGGTTTCTGCTACCATTTTCCATTCTTCTTTTGTGGTACCATCTTCCATAAATTTGTCGATATGGGGTATTATATTAAAAGCAATTTGTTTTGGGTAAACTTTGGGTGCAACCTCTTGACCAGGCACATAGATACCTTTTGTCTGATTCCAAAGTTCATCGATTGCCTCTTTTCCTGATCCTGAAACAGATTGATAAGTACTAACCACCACACGCTTAATTCGTGCTCGATCATGTAGTGGTTTCAAAGCTACGACCATTTGCGCTGTTGAGCAGTTTGGATTCGCGATAATGTTTTTTTTATTATATTCAAAAATAGCTTCTGGATTCACTTCAGGTACTATGAGTGGGACATCTGGATCATATCTAAAGAGTGAAGAATTATCTATAACGGTACAACCAGCTTTTGCAGCTTTTGGTGCATAAATTTTGGTTGCTTCCGACCCTATAGCAAACAGAGCGATATCCCAGCCAGAAAATTCAAATGTTTCTAGATCTTGAGTTTTTAATGTAATATCTGAAAAGCTAACTTCAGTGCCAATTGATTTCCTTGAGGCCACTGCTGCAATTTTGTTAATTGGAAATTCTCTTTCAGAGAGAATATTGAGCATTTCTTTGCCAACATTACCAGTGGCACCAACAATTACTATATTGTATCCCATTTTCTAAACTCCAAGTTTAAGTTGTGATAGCTAATGCTGCAACAAAGTAAAAGAGATTTTATTAACAAGGTAAGTC
>Ga0163110_10000498_pt1 | contig 18768 bp, 19 predicted proteins | sample CRUFie1St17metaG_FD_108703 | JGI IMG/M metagenome (GOLD analysis project Ga0163110, IMG submission 108703) | Marine microbial communities from the Costa Rica Dome - CRUD Field 142mm St17 metaG | ecosystem: Environmental > Aquatic > Marine > Oceanic > Photic zone | place: Costa Rica: the Eastern...
ATAGTCAAAACATCCACTGGATTCCTCTGTACCGAATACGGAAACCTGAGCTAATGCATATCCGTGTGGAACATAGTTATCGAAAATAAATTCACCACGACCGGCAGCAACAACATTTGTTGCCCCTGATTCAGAACCTGGCTGGCCATAGGAATAATACGGACTAATTATTGCAATAACAGGAACTTTTTCTCCTTCAATTGTGTTGTTTGGTAGCCAATATGAAAGGTGTACATTTGAGGTAGGTGGGCCTGTTTCCCAGATATCAGAAGTATCAACTTCGATGAAGGCTTCTTGTACTTCTAGTGCAGAATATGGGCCCGGCTCAAGAACCATTGAGTAGGTTCCATTCCACTCCCAATCCAAATATTGGCGATCTGTGATGTTTGGATAGAAAGGTTCTGTATTATCCTCTTCTTTGGAGCTCTCATCACTACCAAAACAGCCAGCAAGTGGTCCGGCAAGAACCAAGAGGCTGAGTAATAATGCAGTGCGCATCAATCCGTCCGTAGAACCCATGCGGCAAGAAGATGACCCTGTTATGTCTGGGATATGTATGGCCGTTTTGGTAACTGGGGCTAGTGGGTTTATCGGTGCTCACGTTGTTTGTGAATTATTGTCGAGGGGGTTTTCTGTAAGAGCTATGCTTAGAGATGAATCTCTATCAAGTATGTTTCCAAAAAATGAAAATTTAGATATTGTAATCGCTGATCTTTTTGACATTGATTCCCTCAAAAATGCTGTAAAAGGGTGTGATGATGTGATTCACTGTGCTGCATCTTTGTATGTTGGTGTAAAAGACGTAAAAAAAGAGGTTGTTGACCCTTCAATAATTGGTGTTCAAAACCTATGCAGTGTAATGGATGATGTCAAGAGAATTGTGCACACTTCATCTGTTGCTGCTATTCGTTCTACAGAATTTGAAAATGGTAAAGTTTTCTCAAACAAAGATTGGTGTGATGACGCTACTGAAGTTAGAAATGCTTACGGGTTTGCGAAAGCAGGCGCTGAAAAAATTATGAGAGAGTGGGTTAAAAAAAGAGATATTCGATTAGTGACAATTCATCCATCAATTGTCTTCGGGCCAATATTACACAAAAGGCATCTTAAGGGCTCAATGGCATATTTGAAACATTTCTCAAGTGGCCCCCCGTTTGTACTTGATATACACATTAATTTCGTTGACGTGAGAGATGTTGCTATTGCTCATGTTAATGCATTGGATAAAGGGAGAGATAAGGAGAGGTATATTATTCACAAAGATGGTTTGTGGATGAAAGAAATTGGAAAAACCTTGGCTGGTTTGCTGCCCGGGAAGTATGCTACAAGGCGTTTACCTAGATTTTTCGCATATGCTTTTGCTCTAATCCATCCAAAATTATCGATAAAACAATTGAAGGGTACTTTAGGAACGTATGTCAATTATGATGTAGGTGATTCTTTCTTAGATTTGAACTTGCCAAATTATGACGTGGAAAGAACTCTTGTTGATTCTATGAACTCCATAAAAGCGCAAGATTGACACACAACCTAACGATACCACTGTCGATGGCGAGTGAGTTTTGGGGAGATAGATGGTCGCACTCGACCTCAGATATTGCTAGAAAATATATGGAAGTTGCAGCAAGAAAACAATCTCTTGTTTGCTTAGCTGCGGACCGTAATACTATGCAAGGATTATTTGACTTAATAGGCGAGGTTGGTCCCTATATTGCCGCCTTGAAAACTCACGTAGATTTAGTAGATGATTGGACTGCCGAAGCATGGTCAGAGTTTTGTGCCGCTGCAACTGAGGCAGACTTGTTGATTTTCGAGGATAGAAAATTCGCCGACATCGGAAAAATAAGCCGTTCTCAGATGGCTGGTATCTATGATATTAGATCGTGGGCCGACCTCGTAACATCGCATCTAATCAGCGGCCCTGATGTCGTAGATGGTTTACAAGCAGGATGGGGCGACGTCGGGAGAAGTGGTGGTGTTTTACTTCTAGCACAAATGTCTAGTCGTGACAACCTCCTAAATCCAAATTACACAGATGAAGTTGTTTCCAAAGGCAGAGATCATAACGGGGTGTTCGGATTTATTGGGAATGGTTCGCAACCGGATGAATTGTCTGAATTACGTGAAAAGGTGGGTTCTGAGAAAATGATCTGGACCCCGGGAGTTAATTTAGACACCGGAGACGGGGAGATGGGGCAAAGATATGGAGACCCAAGAGAGGCAGTTATTGCAGGATCAGATTGTATAATCGTGGGAAGCGGAATTCACCGAGCTTCCAACCCCGCTGCGGCTGCACAGGCGTATGCATCGGCCTCATGGAATGCATTGATTGAGAGAGAATTATGAGTTCTTTAGTAGCTTTATTGATTGCACTGCCCGTCAGTATTTCTATCGGTTGGTTCGTTTGGTATTTTTGGAATAACAACAGATTGTTAGATAGGAAGTTGATCGAAGGAGATATGAGTCTATTGACTTCTAATAATTACAGTATCTCAGAAGTTATTAGAGCCCCTGCGGGAAGTCGCGTCGAGAAGGTTGCAATTCAACAAATGCCTGTCAATCAGCAACAATATATTCGACAGGTTTTGCCTGATGGGCGTGTCGCATTAATTCCGGTTTCAAACCAACAAATCACACAAGTCCATTCGACCATGCATACCAACCAGCAACCCCCAATCCAGTAAACATTACTAAAACCAGCAGAAGCCGTTTTGATTTGCTAGACCTTTTTGTTGGTTGTGTTTTTTGCCCGACAATAACAGGCTGTGGAAGTGTTTGAATTTCAATTGAGGGTAAAGGAAGGGGTAAAGGGCCTTCATCTACCTCCACCTCAATCATTTCTTCAACTGGATGGATATTGTCTAAATCTTGTAACCCGGGTGCGTCAGGAATTGGTCCTAAAACCAGGCTCCAAATTGAATCGATTGCTGAGGCTGTAATTGGTTTTTCAACCCAGCCAACCGCCCCTGCGGAATGTGTTGCGTCCGTGGCTAATTGTGCCTGCCTTTTAGGAGCTGAGAATAATATTCTACAATCATTACCATGTTCTCTCATTTCTAAGGCAGCTAGATGTCCATCAAGCGAAGGTATGTCAAGGGCAAGAACGACAAGTTCTGGATCTAGTCTTATGTATTCATCAACAGCCCTGTCACCATCATCGCAAGTCACGACATTGAACTCTCTTTGGCGAAATATATTCGTTAGTCTGTGTAATGACATTTTATTATTGTCAACGAGAAGAACTGTGGGCGCTTCCTCATCTGCGACATCACTTACTCGGACCATGGCTAACATGTATGTGAAAGACTTCACACTGATGAATCAACCGCTTAATTTGACAATAATAAGTCATTCTTCCTCATCAGAAATGATTTCCGATGGTCCCTCTTTTGGATTCGTGAATGTTTCTCGTATCGCTTCAGATTCTGCCACTTGATCTTCCAAAGACCTTTGTCTTGCAGGAGCCTTAACGAATTGTAGTTGTAATTCAGAAATTATTCCATTCAACATCGTACTTTCTTTTGAAGTAAGATTTCCTTTCATCTTATCTTTGAGCATTGATAGTGTGTCTATTGCTGCTTTTGTTTCACCCAGATTGTAATGAACTCTACCTTCACTATCCTGTAGCATACCCATGTGCATCATGGCGCTTCTTTGCAACATGTGAACTAACTGGAATAGATGTGCACTATCATTATCGTCAAAAAAATCCTGGGACATATTTACACCTTATTCGAATAATTGTTGAAGCAGCCAGTCTGGATCAAATTGCATCAAATCATCATATTCTTGTCCAGTCCCACATAAGATAATTGGTTGTCCAGTTGCGTGAGCTATGGATAAGCCGGCTCCACCTTTAGCGTCAGTGTCTAACTTAGTCAATACGGCTCCATCGAACTTCAACATTTGTTGGAAATTTCTAGCCTGATCTACTGCATCGTTACCTGCTAATGCGTCACCGACGAAAAGTGTGAGGTGAGGATTTGATACACGTCTAACTTTTTCCAGTTCTGCCATTAAATTTGATTTATTTTGCATTCTTCCTGCTGTATCAACTAAGACCACATCTATTCCTTTCGCCTTAGCAGATTCTACAGCATCCCTTGCGATTGCTGCACTATCTCCCCCGCGTTGTGAAGATATACATCTGATGTTTAATCGATTGCAGTGTGTTTCTAATTGTTCAATCGCTCCTGCCCTGAATGTATCTCCTGCTGCTGCAACCACTGTAAGTCCTCTTTGCTGAAGGTTGTGGGCTACTTTAGCAACAGTCGTTGTTTTTCCAGTACCGTTTACACCTACAAACATAATCACTACTGGAGTATCTCCTTTCTTGATGAAGTTGTTAATTGATGCATAAAAATCCCAATATCCAGCTTTCAAAATACCCCTTAGGGCTCTTTTAAGACTGGCTTCGAGAACCTTGGCTAAATCTGCTCCTTTTCGAAGTCTTTGTCCAATGAGATTTTTCTTTAAGGCAGACATAACTGCCGTAACAGCATCAGAGGATATATCTGACTCCAACATAATCCATTCTAATTCTTCCATTAAATTATTCAGAGATTCGCTTTCTTTGATCACTCGGCCACCAGACTCGACAACACCACCGCCTAAATCGATTGTAATGCCGTCTTCTTCAATTGTACCTATTCCACCAGTTGGCGCTGATTTAACCTCTACTAGCTGTCGCCCTGTTGTGGTTCTCATCATATGAAGATCTATTTTTGATCCTTCGAGCCTCTTAACTTCTTTACCACCGCGCTTCTTCATCTCTTTTTCTTGAGCTTTTTTTCTTGCGGCATCTTTCTTGGCTTCCTTAGCTAGAATCTTTTTTTCCTTCCGTGAAAGTTTTGTTGGAAGTGTATATTCTTCATCATCTTCCCAATCGTCCCATTCATCATCATGATTGGAAGGCAATTCCAACTCCTCTTCTTCATCAAAATCTTCCCAATCATCATCCTCTGATTCTATTATGGGTTCTTGGGGGTGTTCTGGAGGATTTTTATCATCTGAAAATTTTTGATGTTGTGAAATTGCCTGAAGGGCTTCATCAGTACCTTCTTCTGCAGAAAGTGATTCTGAATCAACTTCAGAAGCCGCTTCTCTCACCTTTTTTCGGAATTTATCAAATAGTCCCATAAAATCACCTAGTCGTCAAGGGTTAGCTCTCCACCAATCCCTTTTCTTCTACGGCGCGTAGGCTTACCTTCGGCCTTTTCGTCTATCATTTCCTCTTTGGTGACTGGGGTAGACCTGGCCTCTGTCATTTCCTTGGCTGCTCTTTCAAATGTTGTTGCTAGCTCCTCAATTCTTTGAGTTAACATTGCTGCTTCGGCTTCAAATTGGGATTTAAGTTCGGTCAAATCTTCTAGCCGCTTTGAGACTAATTTGGCTGCATTATCTGCAGTCCTCTCACCAAAAATACCACTTCCTAAGTCAACGATGGTTGTAGATTCTTTTGGTAGTGGAAGCATTACACCGGCACCTAGTGGTATGTGGCCACTTGATCCTTCTGAAATTGATTGTAAAGCTCTCCTTGTATCATCATGTTCTAATTGGACTGCTTCTATTCTCTCTATTTGTTGGTTAATTTCTTCCAATCTCTGACGATTAATGTCCACTAGTCTCGCCATTTTTTGTAATTCTGTAGAGTCTACCATAGCGCTCACCTTTTTGGAGAACTACCTCTATGATGAACCCGGTGATTATAATCACTCTTCTTCTGCTGGTGGAGAGATTTTTCCTCCAGCCGCAGCTATTTGATCTCTAAATGCATTCAAAACTAGGGGTTCTGATGATGTGCGAGGATCTATTTCAGATATAGATTCAATACTGATAGAGCGCCTATTTGCCTTGTGGCGGGAGCCGATAATTGAGTAGCAGCGATGTTCTGCGTCATCTACAGAGGATGCTACAATATCGATGTTGAACTTCTGTCTTTGGCTGCCAAATGGGGCTGTACCGGATATACGGAAGGCTTGCATAAAACCGCCGACCTACAATTGTGACTTAAACGCGCTGGCGCGACACCTCTTGTCTAAATGTTCAACCGTTAGAGGGTTTTCAGATGGTTTATGCGGGGCGTCGTATTGCTAATTCTTTTGTTAGCAGCATGCTCATTAAACCCATTATTTGCTTCCGCAGAAACAATTGATGATGAGGAAGATTCTCGATTAGATTATCTCAATGGGGAAGGTGTTGTTATTGCAGTTGCTGATACTGGTATTGATATGGATCATTCTTGTTTTAGAAATTCAACAACTGATGTCGGTTCACCGGGTAATTACCATCGTAAGATTTTGCATCTAAACAACACGATCGATAATTGGGATAATCAGGGACACCAACAATTCAGACACGGGACACATATCGCTGGTATTCTAGGATGCGATCCATTAGATGGGGATGAGAATATGACGTCTATGTCAAGATCTGCTAAATTGGTTATTCAAGATGTTGTAAACTCAAACGGCTGGGAGGTTCCAGAAGATGTTACTGAATTACTTGTTGAATCTTCAAAATATGGGGCTGTGATAAATTCATGGTCGTGGGGCGACAATACAGTAGACTACACAAATAGGAGTGGTTCTATTGATTCTTGGACTATTGAAAACCCATGGTCTCTAGTTTTTGTTGCACCTGGAAATACTGGTAATATGGTATTGGAGCCTTCAAATGCCTACAATGTTGTATCGGTTGTTGCAAGTGATTCTGAGGAAAATGGAAGTTTATGGCCAGGTAATTCCCACGGACCCGATATTAATGGAAGAAGGGGAGTTTTGGTTGCAGCCCCGGGTGTCGATATTGTTTCTGCTGAAGCAGATGGTACTATGTTTGGAATGAATAATGGTTCTCGTGAAATGACTGGTACCTCCATGGCAACTCCCATGGCCGCATCTTTCACAGCTCTACTTCAGCAACTTGTGGAAGTTGAATACGGGTACACTCCATCTGCTCCATTGCTAAGAGCTATGTTGGCTTCTTCGGCTGAAGGTGTCGATGATTTAGCTCCAAATTCAATGCAGGGGTATGGAAGGCCTTCTTTGCAAAGTTTTGAAAATGGTTTTTTTGTTCATGACTCTTACTTTATAGACAACTGGACTAGTTTGATTGAAGAGCGGGGGAATTCACTTTCAAATTTAATTTCAAACCCATGGAATGGTTCAGGAGCAAATGGTCCGTTTTTGTCAGAAGGTGAGTCGTGGAGCCGAATGTTGTCGCCGATAAAGGGAGAAGATGTTGAGGTTGTTATGTCATACAATGCAAGGCCGTCAAACTATGAAATTGATGATTTGAGGTTGATAGTTCACACTTCTGATGGTAGATTCGCTGTTGATGATAAAATTAGTTCGTCCGGTTATTCTCAACTCTTCTATCCTTCTTTTGGAGGTCCATTAACAAAAAATTCTAGCAATGAAACAACAGTAATGATTCGCATTCCTGCGGAACAAGTTGAAGATCTTGATTGGATTAAAGTCGAAATTATTGCGAATGATATATTCAATGGATCCAATGTTGATTACTTAGGAATAGAAGGTACTAGACTTGGTTTCGGCCTTGTTGCCACTGGTGTCAAAAATCTAACACAAAATACAGCACCAAAAATCTCGATGTTAGAAGGGCCTAATGGTGGAGAAAATTATTCTGAAATTTTGACTATTAAATTAGGAATCTCGGATGAAGAAAATGATAGTTATATTGCTGTAATTAGACTAAATAATTCGAATTACTCGATTGATTTGAGTGATTGTACTGTTTCTTACAGCAATAGTAGCGAAATAAATTGTGAATTGATTATTGCAGAAAACCTTGTGCTGTATTCCGTGAATAGAGAAGATTGGAGATTCGAGGTAGTGGTTGTGGATGATAATTCCTCTGTATGGACTACGCCAAAAATATCTACTTTTGTCACTAATAATTTCTCTATTTGGTGGACATCACCGATGATTGAAGATTTTGACCCCAGCCCGGTTATTGAGAAAGATGAGGGAGAGAAGAAAAATTACACCTTTGTTTTGGGGATTGTTGGTGTTATTTTTGGCGCACTAGTGGGGGCCAGTATAATGTTTAGAAAGTTTGAACTATTGGTTTTAGGTGATGTTCCTTCACCTTTCAAAGAGGAAGAATGAGTGTTTAAGGCGCGAGTGAACATTAAGACTAGTAACTCCGTGGGCTGGATGTCCGAAGGGCAAAGGTGAGAGAAAATGGGAGAAAGACTCTATGTTGGAATTGATTTGGGAACATACCAATCTACAATTGCTAGCAGTGCAGGATCGTTGGAAACTATTGAGACAATTGTTGGTCGACCAAAAGACCCTGTTGCTCGTAATTTCCTTGGCCGTGATGTATTATTTGGAAATGATGCTTTGAAGAACAAGCTGGCTTGTAATCTATATCGCCCAATGGCTGCTGGTGTTGCTCAGGATGATGAAGCTAACTTAGCCGCGGCGAAGGCTTTCGTAACCCATTTGATAGAGACTGTTGGGCCTGAAGATTATGACGAGGTTTTCGGTGTTATTTGTTCACCATCACACGTATCATTCACAGACAAGAGTAACTTAGTTGCGACTTTGCGAGGCCAAGTTAACGCTATCATGGTAGTAACCGAACCGTTCGCTACTGCATACGGAATAGGAGAAATTTCCGGTTCTATTTGTGTCGATATTGGTGCAGGAACTACAGATATTGCTAGATTGTATGGAATTTTCCCAACAGAAGAAGACCAATTAACAATTCAAGAAGCTGGAGACTGGATAGATCTACAATTAATGGAATTGGTCCAAAAGAAGTACACTGGTGCTCAAGTGACAAAAGATATGGTTCGAAAGTGGAAAGAGGAGTTTTCATATGTCAATGGTGATGATCGTGAACAGATGGTCGAATTGTCTGTTGAAGGAAAGAAGCAAGTTGTCGATATTGGAGACTTGATTAAATCAGCATGCTCTATGATTATCGGTAAGGTTGGATCTGCAATCAAATCCATTGTTGCAAGCGCTGACCCAGAATATCAACCAATCTTGAGGAATAACATAATTCTCTCTGGTGGAGGATCTCTAATTGATGGAATTGCAGATGCTATTGCTAATGACATTGCAGATATTGGGGATGTTACTGTTACATGTGTCGATGACCCGATTGAAAAGGTTGCAACTGGGGCTATGGCACTAGCACAAGATATGCCTGATGAGCAATATACCGCGATTAACTAAGGGTCTCGTAAAGGCCTCGAAAAGCCCTTCGGGGAATGAAAGGTTGAAGAATGGTAGTTGTGCGATTGTGTGTAATGACGCTCGGCGCTGATACTCCAGGTGGCATCCGTCGCATGACTGAATCGACTGCTGATGAGAGGGCAGCATTGGAAGGTATGTTACGTGCATATCCTGTTGATCAACTAGTTGAAGAGGTCTTAGTGGCCTGGCAAGAACTAGCTGATAGAAATGAGGATTTGGTCACATCTAAACAAAGACTGAGAGTCCTAGAGCTCGATCTTGCTGAGAGAAAGGACGAGGTTGCACCAGAAGTTGCACAATTGAAAGTTGCTGAAAGTCAATTAGATGAGTCGAGCGCTAGAATTGTACATCTAGAAAGGCTGTTAGAAGATTCAAAGAAAGAATTGGATGAGAATCGTGCTAGTATTTCTGTTGAAGAAAGAGAAGCGCTTGAAAATGAAGCTTCTCAATTACGTGATTTAACAACTCAACAAGACGATGTCATAGCCGAAATGGAAGGGAGAATGTCCCAAATGGTTGAAGCTTTAGAGAGAGCTGCTGATGCAGGATTAACTAGTGTTACTGCTGATGAGGTCAGAGCATTAAAAGCTCAAGCTGATGCTATTGGTGCAGATTTGGATGCTGAAAAGGCAGCTAATGATGCATTAGAGGAAGAAAGGCAGAGATTGAGAGATATTGCTGATAGATTGAGAGGTTTGTTAGATGCTAGAGATAACCGCTTAGCTGAGTTAGAAGAACAACTTGAGAGGGTTATGCAAGGACCAAGATCTGTTTCTGCTGAACACGATTATTTAGTCGAGCAAATCGAAGAGTTGAAGCGTAGATTACTAGAAAGAAATCGTGAGTATGAGTCTTTGAGAAGAAGAGAAAGAAGATTGCATAATGATGTGTTTGAGCGAGATGAAAGAATTCAACAAATGTCCCTTACTATCGGCGATTTAGAAGCGGCATTAACCGACAGAACTGCCGAAGTTAGAGAGTTGGAATCGCAAAGAGATACTGCAGTTCACCAACTAGATGGTGCAAAGCGCTCAGAGAGAACCAGAGAAGTTGTTGGTAGAGTATTTGCAGATTCATTATCAATGGTTAGAAGTCATGATGAGAGGGAATTGAGAAGAGAGGTTTATTCAAAATCACCTGATGTTGAGAGAACTATTTCTGCACCGACTACTGATGATATGCAAAAACTAGCAGAAGGTGGTACTGTTGACTTAGATACCGCATTGGAAGTAATAGAAAAGGGGATGGATTTACCTAAAGAGGTAAGACCCGATTCACCCGGAGGAACGGGAGATCCTGTTCTCTATGATGATGATTGAAGCCCAATCACAACTTCTCTTATTCTGGAGCGTAATTCATCCATATCTACTGCGTCTTCTGTAAGTGTTCCAGTTACTACCCAATTTGCTCCTGCCGCTGCTGCCGCTGCCGCTTGTTCTTTAGTTCTAATTCCACCACCAACCATTAGACATAATTCTTCCACAGATCTAGCTGAATGTATGCAATTAGGATTTACTTGAGTTGAAGAACCACTTCCTGCTTCTAAGTAGAGAACTTTGAATCCAAACATTCTAGCAGTTAGCGCATAAGAATAAACAAGATCCTCCTGATGTGGTTCAATTAATTCTGCTTCTCCGACTTCCCCAACCTTACCACCAGGTGAGAAAACAAGATACCCAGTAGGTATGGTTTCCACTCCATATTTTTCTAAATTTGGTGCTCCTCTTAATTGTTCACTAACAAGAAATTTCCTTGAATTTGAATTCATCAACATCATGAAAGTTATTCCATCTGCGGAAGGAGATAACGCGTGCGAACCTCCTGGGAATAGAACTACTGGTATTTTCCATTTTTCTTCATCCGAATCGGGCGATTGGCTTGCTGCAAAAATTTGCAACTCTAAAGCTTCTTGAATTGATTTACAAGTATGATGAACAACGTCATCTGGAGTATCTGTTGATCCACCAACAAAAATCATACTTGATCCTGCTTCAATGGCTGCTATCGCCCTTCTTGTTGCTATTTCAGAACTCTGCTTTCCAGGATCTATTAGCGTTATATGTCTACAACCTCTGCTACGATCTAGAATGTAATTCAACAAGCCTTCGTCTGGTTGCATATTATGACAACTCCACTAGGGATTGAATGATATTTTTGGCTATTTCCTCTCCCTCAATTATTGCTTGATCGGCCCAAATTTCAGAAGAATTGTGTGGGTGTTCCCCTGACATTATTTCTAACCAACCTTGAGTTGGTCTTGGTAGTTTTCCTCTAATCCAACACTCAACTAGTCCATCACCCCTAACAAAACAGAACCTATCACTTTCCATTTCATCAATGGTGAATTCTGAGGGTATTTTTCTATTTATCATGATACCCCCATTCCACAATACAAGTTTGTATTGAGTACCATCTTTAGGCCAACCCATTGATTTTGTTTTACCACCTGTACAATTGACTGAATCTTCTGGAGCTGTCGTTTTTAGATTGATGATTCCACCCATGTCAGCAACTTTTTTTGCAAGCTCTTTTTCAAACCACTCTCGTCTAAAAGCCCAACCAAGTTCTGTTTTCCTTGCTGAGGTTTTCTCAATAAATTCTGTTGGCATTTCTTTAATTATACCTGGAGATCTAACAGGATTTCCTATTTCTTGTCTTGATTCGAAAATAGTGACATCAAATTTATTTTTTAGTAAATATAGTGCACAAGATAATCCTCTAACACCTGCTCCTGCTACGTTTATCATCATTCCACGTCCTTAATACTAAGAGCAAAGACAGGGCAAGAATGTATACAGTGTTCACAAAGTGTGCAATCTTTTTGATCAACGACTGCTAACCTTTGTGATAATTCCAATGCGTTTGTTGGACAAAGAGCAATACAAGCACCACATCCATAACATAGATCTTCGTTTACAACAAAAGTTGCAGTTTCAGACCTCGGCATGGTTGGTTGCAGTGGACACACACTCATTGAACCATCGGCCGAATTACCATTGGAAATTTGCATTAATCGTTGAAAAATAATTTTCCAGCTTGAATATATTCTCCAGAAGAAATTAATTTTTCTTTAATAAATTGAAAATGTGTGAACTTAATATCACCCCTATATTTCCATTGGAGAAAATAGTATAATAGGGTGATGAAGTAAGAAATGATGTTATTGTTACGTGAATGAAGTAAGACCCATTGTTGTTTTTCGCGTATAGCCTATAACCTTCACCGAATATTCCATTCTAGAAACCACCATGAAAATCGTTCCAATGGAAATACAGGGGTCCGACATATTCATTGGTGATTGATTAAAAGGTGAATTCATGGTGTTCTATTCACCCGGTAGAACAACGTCTTATCCAAGCATTCCTCCAGAAGATGGAATCAGATACCATTACTTGGGCGGTGGGAATGAAGTAGGAAATGTTGGATGTGTTTTTGAAGATCCTAAAGGAACGAAAATGTTACTTGATTATGGTCTAGCACCAACAGATCCACCAAAATATCCTCATGAGGCTCCTAAAATAAAAGATGCAGTTATTACACATTCACATATTGATCATCTTGGTATGGCACCTTGGCTCTGTTCTAATCACAGAACAACATTGCATGGGACAAGTCTAACAGCAAAAATAAGTCAGATGATGTGGAATGATTGTTACAAAGTAAGTAGGTTAGAAGGATATCCATTAGCCTGGGATAAAAGAGATATTGATATCGCAATATCATCATGGAAAACTCACGATTTTGGTGAAATTTGGGAAAAAGATTCTTGGAAGCTTAGACTGGAAAAGGCAGGTCATATACCAGGCGCAGCTATGCTAAACGTTGAGACAGACACACATAAACTATTATTTACAGGTGATTTTGATTCAAGAGATTCACAGTTGGTGTCTGGTGCTAAACCAGAGAAATGTGATATTTTGTTTGTAGAAGGAACATATGGTGGTAAAGAGCACCCTAGTAAAGAACAGACAATCAAACAATTCGTAGATCGGATTGTAGAAGTTACTGATAGAGGTGGAACAGCATTAATTCCAGCATTCGCTAATGGTAGAACACAAGATATGGTTATGACACTTCACAAATATCTACCTGAACTTGATGTTCACGTAGATGGAATGGGAAAACACGTTGCCAAATTACAAATGGAACATCCAGAAACTCTGAGAGACCCGGGAGCATTAGAAGATGCTTGGAAATGGTGTAGAAGAGTTTCGTCTAAGTCAGATAAAAAGAAAGCTCTAGATGCCGACTGTATAGTTTCTACTTCTGGAATGATGGATGGAGGACCATCAATTTGGTACCTTAATCGTCTAAGAATGGATCCTAGAAATGCAATTATGTTTACAGGATATCAAGCAGAGGGTTCAGGTGGTAGAATGTTGATTGACGAAGGTTGCATTCCAATATGGAATAAGAGAACACCAATCGATTTGGAAGTTAGCCAATTTTCCTTTTCTACTCATGCTGGACACTCAGAAATAATCAATTTTGCAGAAAAGTGTGAGGCTGAAACCGTTGTCATTTATCACACAGACCCCAATAGTGCAAGACCTCCATTAGTCAAAGATCTTGAATCTAGAGGCCATGTAGTTCACACACCAATTAATGGTGAATCTGTAATTATACCATAAACACGTACATATTTCACATCAAATATATTTTGATTAATAATCGAAGTCATTGAATATAGTGACATATACCGTCACCCATGGCAACCAAGAAAGCACCTCCTGGTAAGCGCCGAAAAAAGAAGCGTAAACTTCGTCTTTCTCTCAAGAGTTCTAAAATGAAGAAAACAGATTCTTACACAGATCAGGTAGGCTGGTCTACCCAAGTAGGAAGAACTTTGGAAGAGGCTCCAAAATCAAAAGAGCCAGAGACAATTAGACATCAATGCAGTCTATGTGGAGCAATTATGAAAGTTCCAAAGCCAAAAAAAGCAAGATACACAATTTCATGCCCTCAATGTGGTCATGAAGATTCATTTAATTGATTAAATCCATAATAAATCGATTATCTGTTTAGCTGCAGCAATCATCATCACAGATACTAGTGTGTTTCTAACTGCATTCTGAGAGAACTTTTCAGAACCAAATCTAGAACCAATATATCCACCAATTAATACAGCGATTGCAAAAGGCGCTAGTGTTCCAAAATCAATCACAAATTGGCCAGAAATTGAACTTCCAACCAATCCTGCGGCAGAATTAACCCAAATGAAAATAGCAGATACACCAGCAGTTGTCTTTGGATCACTCCAACCAAATAACAGAATTATTGGAGATAGAAAGATTCCACCCCCTACACCTATAATCCCACTAAAGAAACCTATAATTCCACCAACAATTAATGCAATGTAAAACGGTGGTTTAGATGATAAATCCATATCAAAATCATCACTTTTTATCGTGTACAATCTCCAAGCTGCGAATATCAAAGTAATAGATAGTAATGTATGATATAGAAAATCATCAATCTTCAAGTAACCACCTAAAATTGCTGCAGGTATGCTTGTTATGACGAAAGGAATAGCTAATTTATAATCAAAAAAACCAGATCTTCTAAATGTAAAAAAAGCAATACCAGCAACAAGTAAATTCAAACTCCATGCATGTTGTTTCAACCAAACAGGATCATTTACAGCGTATATTGTTAATGATAACACAGCTAGGTAACCAGATGCGCCCCCGTGTCCTACGCTAGCGTATAGCGCAGCAATTACAGAAAGAGCAATCAAGAGTAAAATCTCTCCAAATACTACTTCCATATACTAATCGAAGTGAAACTAGACAAATATTTTGTTGTTATTTTGATAAAATCTTAATGCGAACTAAATATATCAAAACCAAAAATAAGAATCGAAGCAATAGAAACAAATACAGAAAGAATCACAAATTCCTCTTTGAAATTAAACGGATTTATTTCCTCTCCCTCCTTTTCTTCCCTCCTCCTCCTCTTTTTGATTTCTTTAACACGAAATTCAAAAAGTTCTTTTTCCGTTACAGGAAGGTGACTTCCAAGAGATTTGCTCCCTTCACCAACTTCTTTTTCCACCCCATCTTCTCCAGATTTACTAAAGAAAAATTTCTTGATTAACTTCCAGATTATTCTAAAAATCAAGAATGACGGTATTCCAAAGAAAACAACTCCAAGTGTGATTAAAGAATACCATTCTTCATCCGTGCAACAATCTAATTCCAGCCCCGGCATACCCCCTTCATCACCATCAGATAGAGTAACTAAACTTCCATCCCTTTCTTCCTGTGTTGGTAAATTACTCTGATATTGATAATATTCCGAAGAATTATGATTAATCAAACCAGATATACTTGTAAGAACAATCATCCACAACAAGACAATAGAAACTCTCTTCATCAAAACTCTCCCCTTTCAAATCGTAAACTAACCCCACCACCAAGGAATTCCTACTATGGTAATACCAATCAGACCAATTACACATATGGCCATGATTAAGATCATACTAGAATCAAATAGATACCAAGTTAAATTACTGGCTTTGCAAGGGTTTTCTGAATTATCAACCTCGTCAAAATCCAACTTAAACAACCCTTTTAAATTTTAAAACCCTAATACTAATAAAAAAAACCCCGGATTCAACATATTGTTACTTCATTTAATTTCCAAAGATGCTTTACGCAGAACTAAACACGACAGACCAACATAAGGTGCCATTCTATGGACTTCATAACCCTTCTAGCGATATTTTGTCTACTAATGGTAGCAGTCGCATTCAGCCCTCTGGGTCTTGGAGGGGGAATCTTGTACGTTCCAATAATGCACTACATGTTGGATTGGGAAATTAAAGAATCTCTTGTAGCATCGCTTACTTTGGTACTAATGGTGGCATTAGGTAGTAGTATGGCACATTCCAAATCAGGTTTTGCCAATCATCAAGCTGCTAAAATAGGCAGAATCTCTGCAATACCATCTGCGATAATCGGGGTAATCTTGTCAGGAATTTTACTTTCTTTTGTAGGAGATATAGGAATCAAAATACTAGCATCATTTGTAATTATATTCGTATTAGAAAGGACTATCAGAAAATCAAAATCTTTAGAATCAGAAGGGCGGAAAAAATTAGAAATTACTGAAAATAAAAATCAATATCTTATCGGTTCATCATTTGCTGGTTTGGCTTCTGGAATTCTAGGAATTGGGGGCGGAGCCATTCTTGTTACGATAAATAGATCAATTCTGAAAATGGATCCTAAAGAAGCAGCGGGAACTAGTTATCTAGTTGCAGCAACAATTGTTCCAGTCGCTCTAATAAGTCATTTAATTATTAGTGGAAATTTAAACATCATAATTGAAAGTACAGGAATTTTAGCAATAATAATCATACCACTACTAGTCTTAATGTCGGCATTTTTAGGAGCAAAGTATGCGATAAAATATCTACCCAAACAAATAGTTACTACAGTATTCATCCTGGTTGTTTCAATCAGCCTATTCAAGTACATTTCAGATTTTATTTCACTAATCTGAAACCGAGAAAACCAATACTTACTACTAGTTGGGATGTATATGAGCGAATTTCCATACTTCATTGAATTGGAATCCGCCTTGGAAATTTCCAAACAAACAACAATACAAACAGTCACAGAACGAGTAAATCTTGATCAATCACACGGCCGAATATTAGCATTAGATTTACCATCAAAGGTAAACGATCCCCCATTTGATAATTCTGCTATGGATGGTTTTGCAATGCGTTATGAAGATACTTTAGATTCCCCTTCCACCTTAGAAATAATAGGAACAATTCAAGCCTCGGGGCAGGAAGATAATATTTCAATTAGTAAAGGCGAAGCTGTTAGAATAATGACAGGAGCTCCTATTCCTGATGGAGCAGATTCAATTTTACAAGTAGAATTAACTTCAGTTAAAGACAATAAAGTAACATTAAAACAACCCTCAATGAAACACTTCATCAGGAAAAAAGGTGAAAATTTATCTGAAGGAGAAATAGCACTATCTGCTGGTACGCACCTTACCCCTTCTAGAGTTGGGTTATGTGCAACAATGGGGTATTCATCTATACCTGTCATTAAAAAATTGAAAGTTGCAATAATATCAACAGGCGATGAATTAAAACAACCAGGGACTGATTTGGAGAGAGGTGAAATTTACGAATCAAATTCATTCGGAATTTCTGGATTAGTAAAGTGGCTTGGACACGAACCAATCCGGTTACATTCTGTTGGAGACACTATTGACGATCTTAGAGAAATACTCAACTCTGCATCAACAGACGCAGACCTAATAATCACTAGTGGTGGTGTTTCTATGGGGGACTGGGACTTAGTTAGGAAAATAATGGAAGAGGAAGGAGACGTCCATTTCTGGAGAGTCAAATTACGCCCAGGGTCGCCACCTCTGTTTGGTTTATGGAACGGCACACCAATCTTTGGGCTTCCAGGAAACCCCGTTAGTTCACACGTAGTATTCAGAATGTTAGTTGCACCTTGGATCAGAAATACAACCAGAGCAACAGGTCCAGTAGAAAACCGAGCATTAGCAAAATTAGCAACAAACCTCAAGTCAACAAAAGACTGTATTACACTCAGAAGAGTGAGTATAAATTATGAATCTGAGGGATTAACAGCCTATCAAGAAATACATCAAGGCTCAGGTAATTTAGCTAGTATGGCTTTTAGCGAGGGCATGGCGATTTTACAACCTGGACAGCAATATTCAGCCGGGGATATGGTTGAAGTCATGTTTATCTGAGGCTTATTTATGAAATTTAAACAGGATATTGAATTACTCGAGGCACTATCCAAAATATATCCTAATTCGAAGCGAAACACATTAAGAAAAATGCTAACATCAGGTAGAGTTAGTGTTGACGGAAAAACCGTTCATAAAGCCAAATTTGTAGTTAATCCTGGTTCAGATGTGGCAATATCTGATAGAGAAACAGCTACCAAACAATCACCCCCTCCTGTCAATAAAAAACAGCACAGTAGAATCAAAATATTATTTGAGGATGAATACATAATCGTAGTGAACAAACAAGCAGGACTTCTGTCCGTATCTACAGATAAAATGGAGCCAGACACCTTACATTCTAGAGTTGTAGATTATCTAAAATCAAATGATGAAAAATCATGGGCTTTTATCGTTCACAGATTGGATAGAGAAACCTCTGGTGTGATGATATTTGCAAAACACAAAAGAAACAAAGAATATCTCCAAGAACAGTTTGCAAATAGACAGGTTCATCGTGTTTATCACGCCTTAGTTGAGGGAAAACCCAACTCCAACAATGGAACTATCAGGGAGTGGTTACTAGAAGACAAATTCCTCAGGGTTAAAGCTGTTAACAGCAATCACCCTCAAGCAAGAGAAGCAATTACCCATTATAGTATACAAGACTTTGATGAATTTGCGAGTTTAGTTCAACTAACAATAGAGACTGGAAGACGTCATCAGATCAGAGTTGGTTTGGCTAACTTGGGCACCCCTGTGATTGGAGATGAAGCACACGGGGCAGAAGGAAATCCAATAGGAAGAA
>Ga0163110_10000499_pt1 | contig 18750 bp, 17 predicted proteins | sample CRUFie1St17metaG_FD_108703 | JGI IMG/M metagenome (GOLD analysis project Ga0163110, IMG submission 108703) | Marine microbial communities from the Costa Rica Dome - CRUD Field 142mm St17 metaG | ecosystem: Environmental > Aquatic > Marine > Oceanic > Photic zone | place: Costa Rica: the Eastern...
GAAAAAAATAGGAGCAATTGTACTGGCGATTGTATTAGTGATCGCATTTGTTCTTCCTTATATCGGAAAAAATCAGACCGATAACGAGAATCCCATTGATTTTGGTTTTAACTCCTCTAGCACTTATTTGGCCGTTCAGAAAGGAACCCCATTTGTGTTTGAGGCCAATGCAGGCCAGAATATTGATCGAATCGAACTCTCTTTGAATGGCAATCTTGTCAAATCATGGAATTCAGAAGGGGAAATAACGTGGACAGATGCACAAGTTTTAACTTTAAAAATCGAAACAGAATCTTATAAAATAGGAACTTATTCGATTGAGTTACGTGGGTTTTCGTCAGAAGATCTCATTTATAATGATGAACGATTTCTGTTTGTAAATGCAAAAAATGCGCTTCAGGAGCAAGAGTTTGAGTTATTAGAAACCCATCCTCATAATCCCGATAATTTCACTCAAGGATATGAGTTTTTTAATGATAAACTTTTCGAGTCAACAGGTAATCCGCGCCAAATGAATACGACCATGGTTGCGGAAATCGAACGAACAACAGGTCGTTCGATCCGAGAGGTAAAACAATCAAATCCGATTTTTGGTGAAGGGATTACCATCCTTGATTCAAAGATATATCAGATTTCATGGCAAGATGAAAAATGTTTCGTTTATGATTTGGTCGGCTTTACCGTTTTAGATACATTGAATTATCAAGGTGAAGGCTGGGGCTTGTGCAATGACGGAAAAAACCTCATTATGTCTGATGGAACCAACCAGTTGACATTTCGTGACCCAAATAATTTTGAAGTATTAAAAACCATAGAAGTTCACTCTGATCGAGGACCAGTCACAAATTTGAATGAGCTTGACTACGTCAATGGTAAAGTTTTTGCGAATATATGGATGAGTGAACAGCGATTTCAACATGATGCGCGTATGAATCTTTCAAAGATTGTTGTCATTGATCCCAAAACAGGAGCGGTAGAAAGGTATATTGATCTACAAGAAATTTTGAGAAAAGCATCAGTAACAAATGTTCCTAATGGAATTGCTTACAGGAAAAGTACAAATTCCTTCTGGTTAACGGGTAAGTATTGGGATCAGGTTTATGAGATTGCCTTGAAGTCTAAAAGTATATAGGCCTAGCATTTATTTTTCCGTTTGCGTAAATCAATGCCGGAAAGGGGATTTTTAAGGTGTTCAATGATTCAAGTAAGCCCTTTACAAACTTTGATTTCACATTCAGCCGGCTTAAGTCAACATCCAATGAAAAAAGAAACTCTCGATGACTCGTAATCCCTCCGTAGCTCATTGCGTCTCCCTTTAGTCTTCCTCTGATGCTATGTCCAAAGCTGAGCATCATCCAATCAGGCCATTTATCCAGCCCCATTTGTCCAGGGGAAAAGCTCAGCCAATAGGTTTGTCCATTATAATCCTTGAGGACGGATTCGATGAAATTGCTCCCAAGAACTTCTGGCCTTTGAATTGCAAAACGAGTTTGATGAAATGAAAACTTCGGTTTAAATATTTGCGCCTGTAAATAGTGCTCTTGAAAAACATACATTCCAACCCCAAGTGCATTAAATCCCATATCGCTCAGCGAAAACCCCCAAGACTCACTGAAGCCATCTAGTATCTCGATACCTGTAAAATAGGTGAGGCCAATACCTGCTGCCAATAAAAGACTTTTCTTTCTTTTCAGACCTGTCCATGAAAAGAGAGCATCAAGCCCTCGTGTTACATGATAGCAAGAAAAAGTGTGGCCTAGTTTATCCATTTGCATCCAATTTTTAGCATCATTGAAGAGGTGAAAGGATGTTTGGCTTTGTTGACCATACCACAATTTTCCGAGGCCGTATAGACTCCCCGCGCTTAAAGCTCCTACGCTGGCCGTGGACCATGTGAATTTCTGTATTGAAAATTCAGTATCCGATGAGTCTTGAAGGTCCTGGGCCAAAACCTGAGTAACTAGAGCAAAGAGAAGGAAAAATAAAATTAGCCTCATGCCTCGAATTTAGAGAATATATCCTAGATTTCTACGTTATCATATTTACATTAATTAATGTAAAAACCAACAATACATGGGAAATAGTAGAAAAGATTGGAATGATATTAAAAGTAACGATAGTTGGTCGATATTTAAAATCATGTCAGAGTTTGTTGAAGGGTTTGACCGAATGTCTAAAATAGGGCCTTGCGTTTCTATTTTCGGTTCCGCCAGAACACCGGAAGAAAACCCACATTATAAATTGGGCGTTGATTTGGCCGAAGAATTATCGAAGAGAGGATATGGTATTATTTCGGGGGGTGGACCTGGTATTATGGAGGCAGCGAATCGAGGCGCACAGAAAGGTGTGGGCCCCTCAGTTGGTTTGAATATTGACCTGCCATTTGAGCAAAATCATAACCTTTATATTGACCCTGCTCATAATCTAGAATTTGATTATTTTTTTGTTCGAAAGGTCATTTTTGTGAAGTACTCTCAGGCCTTTGTCGCACTTCCAGGAGGGTTTGGAACACTTGATGAGTTATTCGAAGCACTTACATTAATTCAAACGAAGAAAATTGCGAGGCGCCCTGTTGTTCTTGTTGGGAAAGAATATTGGTCGGGAATGACAGATTGGATTAAAAAGACAATGTTAGATGCGGAGCGAAATATTTCTCTAGAAGACTTAGATTTATTTTGTTTGGTTGATACGCCAGAAGAGGCTGTTGAATATATTGAAGATTTCTTTACGACTCATTCCTTGACACCCAACTTCTAATTCTTTAAAAGACTCTATATTTACGTTGTGAAAAACAAGTCCAAGTCCATATTCAAACCTAGGATATTTATTGTGATCAAGCAGTTTTTTTGGTCTCGTAAATTCTTATTCAGCATACTTTTTCTCTTATTACTTTATGGGGGTATTCTTTTTGGGACGATGCGTTATCTCAATGTATTCACAAATCATGGTGAAGAAGTCGCGGTGCCCAATCTTTTGGGATTGTCTGCTGTGGATGCAAAGATGGAACTAGAGGAGTTGGGACTTAGTTATGAAATACTTGACAGTATATACGACCCGAATCAGCCGAATGGTATTGTGAAAGAGCAAATGATTCCGCCGACCGCCTTATCGAAAGTTCATGTTAAAACAGATCGTGTAATTGGACTGAGGCTTTCTAAGAATCGAGAGCTCACTGAAATGCCTAACCTTTTGTATGAAGAGGCAGAGTTTGCCAAGGGTAAATTGACTAGTAGAGGATTTAAATATCATATAGAATATGAACCTACTACTGAGGCAGATGGCTCTGTCCTTGAACAAAAATATGATGGACTGACGATCACATCGGGAACCAGAATATTAAAAGGTTCCGAAATTACGCTTGTTGTTGGTCGAAATGAAATAGGTGTGCGACTTGAGCTTCCAAATCTTGTCGGGATGAATTATTCAAATGCAATCAATTTATTGGCGAGTACTGGATTTCAATCATATTCTACGATTTGTAATGACTGCGAAACCAAATTAGACACACTGAACGCAATAGTTTTTGGTCAATCCCCTGAGTATTTTGAAAATAAATTACTTGAGAGGTCCAAACACATTACTGTTCTAATTAATGCTGGAAATGCAGCTTCAGAAAACTCTTTCGAATGAAAACATTACGTTGTCTTTTCATCTTGGCTCCGTTATGGCTTTTAAATTTGGTTAGTGGACAAATTGAACTTGGACCACTGACTCAAAATTATGATCAAAACGTTCTACCTCAGCTAAAGATAGGAACCATTGATAGTTCTTTTATTTATTCTACAGATACTGTTGTACTTCCTTTTTTTGACGATTTTACAACCAATAAAATACAACAGTACATTCCCGATTTCTCTAGTTCACTTGCAACAAGTGAACTATATTATTACTTGATTGATCAGGCAACAGCTTTACCTGTAGCCAATGATTTGTTTTTTACAAACCAGGTGACGTTTCATAGGTATTTTGACCCTGCTGAAGGAACTTTTACAGATACCATTTTTACTCCTCAAGCAGTAAATATTGCTGACTTTTCCTCATATCCCGTCGATTATGAACCTGTTGATTTATATCCTCCTTATTACATTTATGACACATTAGGTCTTGGAGATGAATCTGATACAGTTTGGATTCAGAATCCACCTTTTTTTCAGGATTCAGCGCGTCAATTTTTCTTGCCTGTTTCAGATCCAAACCTTTTGTGGGTTGACAATTATGTTTATCACAACTACAGATTCGGTGACCATCCAAGAACACTTGGTGTTATGACCTTCGATGGCCTTGATGAAAGCGGTTATCCTTATGCCATAGGAACAACCTCCTCTGGATATGCAGATGTATTGACATCTAAACCAATTGATTTATCAGGAATGAGCCCTGCCGATTCTGTTTATATATCCTTTATATATCAGCCTCAGGGATTTGGAGATGAACCTGAATCTACCGATTCCCTTCTCTTAGAATTTTTTGATTCTTCCAATAATCAGTGGAATAGAATTTGGGGTGACACAGGAAGAAATGTTTCACCTTTTTGTATTGTGCATCTCCCGCTCACAGGAAATAATTATTTCACAGACGCTTTTCAATTTCGGTTTAGAAATTATGGTGGTCTTTCCGGGTCTTTGGATCATTTTCATTTAGATATGGTTTATCTCAGAGAAGCAACTCCACCTGCATATCTAGATACTGTTTTCAAGGACTTTTCCTTTGTTTACCCTGTGAATTCTCTGTTAAATGATTATACCTCGGTGCCGTGGGATCACTACAAAGAGTCCATCGACAACAAAATGAGCGCTGCTATGGAGGTCGTTGTTTTTAACGGAAGCAGTGGTCCTGAAAATTACCAAGATGGCGCCGTAGAAATATCTTATGCTGGTGTGAGCGAGGGTGATTTTATTTTACAAGGTTTCACTTTAGCGGAGCAACAAATTAATTATGCTGCTTTGGATTTTGCTACCTCATACCATGATCTGAAGTCAGGTTACGAATTCCCGAGAGATTTATCAGGAGTCTATGAGGAATTTGATGTTAGAGTGAATGCCTCTGCGCAATATCCAAACTATGAGCCTAATGATTCTACGGCATTCACCCAAGGGTTTTATAATTTTTACAGTTATGATGATGGTTCAGCTGAGGCGGCTTTTGGCCCTACCGGAGCTCAGGCGAGACTTGCCATTCATTTTGAAGCTTATCAGCCTGATAGCCTTATTGGGGTAAAATTATGTTTTGTACCTTCAGTAATCGATGTTTCAAATAAGCTCTTTCTACTAACCGTATGGGATGATGAAAATGGAGAACCAGGAGATGTTTTATATGAAGATGATGTTTTCAATCCTCGGAATCCGGCCTACAGTCAGGATAAGAACCAATACCTGGATTACTATTTTATCGATACCATGAAGGTTCCCGTTGGTAATTCTTTTTTCATTGGATGGAGACAACTTGATCCCGAGCGCCTTAATCTTGGATTTGATAGAAATATTGATCAATCTGATGAGATTTTTTATAGTGTTAACGGGGGTGTTTCTTGGCTGGTTTCTCCTTTTTCAGGAAGCGCGATGGTCCGACCAATCTTCTCCACTCAGATGGATACCTCGCTAGGGCTTTTTGAACCGGAAACTGAAAGTATTCAAATTTTGATATTTCCCAACCCTGTGCGCGATGAAGTATTTATAAAGAATGCTGGGGAATCTTTGAATGAAAAATTGTTGCTTGATGCAGCAGGCAGAGTGCTGATGAGCACGATGGAGGATTCATTCGATCTTCAAACATTGGATTCGGGAATCTATTTTATTTCAGTCCCTCAACACTCTGAAAAACGATATAAAGTAATTAAGCTGTGACCGAAGATGAATCCATAGAGTCAGAACAGGAGGATTTGTATGAGCACTTCAGGTTTCAAGCAGACCCTCGCCAAGAACAGATTAGGATAGACAAATTTTTAGGGGTACGATTGGCAAATACCTCTCGTAACAAAATTCAAATTGCTGCAAGAGAAGGAAATATTTTGGTCAATGGTGAAAAAGTAAAACAGAATTATCGCGTTAAGCCTGGTGATTTGGTAACAATGGTGCTGCCATATCCTGTAAAAAATTTTGAGCTTAAGCCTCAAGATATCCCTATTAATATTTTGCATGAGGATGATAATTTTGTAATTGTGAATAAGGATGCGGGAATGGTTGTTCATCCTGGTCATGGAAATCACGATGGAACCTTAGTCAATGCCTTATTGTATCACTTTGATCAACTTCCAGAGCTTCCTTCTGATTATTCTGGGCGACCTGGTTTGGTGCACCGGATTGATAAAAATACGTCTGGTCTTCTCGTTGTTGCGAAAACAGAGCGAGCATTGACGAAACTTGCCAAACAATTCTATGATAAGACTACGTCAAGGAAATATATAGCGTTGGTATGGGGTGATGTTGAAGATGGCGCTACAATTATTGGAAATATTGGCCGCTCAAAAAAAAATCGAAAGGTAATGTCTGTTTATCCCGATGGTGAAGAAGGCAAGCATGCAGTAACACATTTTAAGGTCATTGAAAGATTCGGATATGTGACCCTTGTGGAGTGTAGACTGGAAACGGGGCGAACACACCAAATTCGTGCACATTTTAAATGGATTGGACATCCCTTATTCAACGATATGGAATATGGAGGTAACAAAGTGTTAAAAGGTTTGAAAACAGCAAAGTATCAAAAGTTTATAGAAAATAATTTCCAACTATTTAAGGGTCAGGCACTTCATGCGCAATCTTTGGGTTTTATCCATCCTGAAACTGGTGAAGATCTTCTATTTTTCGAGGAGTTACCTGAATATTTTGAATTGGCCCTGAAGCGATTCCGGGATTATTGTAAATAATGATAATTTTTCTTTATTTTTGCTTTTCCGATAGGAATAACGACTATTAACCTATGAACAAGAATTTTACAATACTCTTATTTTTGCTCTGCACATCGATGCTATTGGCTCAATCTTCTGTGCCCAAATACGTTAGAGAAGCATATACATCATTTGAAGCTGGAAAATATTTTGAAGCCATTGATAAATGTCAGGCAGCCTTTACAAAGCTTGGTTCCAAAGGCTCGTTAAAACAAAAGGGTGATATGGCGTTTAAAATTGCAGAATCGTACCGACTTTTAGAACGTTATGAAAGTGCAAATGAATGGCTTGATGTTTGTGTAGAACTAAAATATTTTGATATCAATCCAGACATTTATTTTTTGAAAGGTGAGGCCTTGCGAAAGATGGGTGATTTTGGAAAGGCAGAAAAAAGCTATTCAGAATTTAAGAAGTTAGCTGACGGAGCTCGTTCGCAGGAGGTCGAGGTAGCTTTAAAGTCATGTGAAGAGTACAAGTTCTATGACATGATGGAGTCAGAAATAAACTATGAAGTACAGTGTGAGACGAAAATAAATAGAAAGGAGTTTGACATGTCACCTACTTTTGCAGACAAGAAAGGCCTTAAGGTATATTTTTCGTCAAGTCGACAAGAAAGTTCAGGTATTGGTAGGGACCCAATAACGGGTGAGAAATACATGGATCTTTACGTCGCGGAATTCGATAAAAATGGGGATCCAACCAACGTAGTTTCGATAGATAAAGATGGTATTGTCAACACTTCTGAAAGTGAAGGTTCCGTATGCTTTGATAAAAAATTCAAAACCATGTATTTCACTCGATGTCCAAATAAAGACAAGATGATGTTGGGATGTGATATTTGGAAGGTTAGCATTGTTGATGGTCAATTTGCTGACCCAGTTAAGCTTAACTTAAAACAAGACGAAAAAGAATCTGTAGGTCATCCTTGTTTGACTACGGATGGTATGAAGCTAATTTTTGCCTCTGATATGAAGTCCAGTGGTGGTGATGAATCTTTTGGCGGAAGAGACTTATGGTACATTACCTACAACAAAAAAGCAAAGGCGTGGGATTCGATTCCGAGGAATATGGGGCCGAGCTATAATACCTCTGGAAATGAGCTATTCCCGTCCATAGGTAAAGGTGGTGAATTATTTTTTGCAAGCGATGGTCATAAGGGAATTGGTGGTTTAGATATTTTTATGTGTAAACCAGCGGAAGAAAAAAACACATGGGGAAAGGCGGAAAACATGGGTTATCCTATCAACTCGCCAAGTAATGATTATGCAATTACGAGTCGTGGTAAAAGAGGATATTTTACATCCGAGAGAAGATTGAACAGCAATCAATATTCACCAGATTTATGGAGCTACAGTATACCACCAAATCTTTACGATGTGCAAGTCATTGTTCATGAGTTTGGTAACAAAAATAAAAGAATCCCTAAGGCGCAGGTCTCGTTTTTTGGAACGGATGATTCTGACTGGAATGGAGAAACAAATGAGTCTGGGACAACCATTAAGTACGATGTTAAAAATGGGAAACAGCGTTATATAAACGAGGATGTGACTTATTCAATCAACGCCACCAAAGAGGGCTTCCTTCAAAATCCGAATGCAACGAAAATAACCACTGAAGGTCTCAAGGAGAGCCAATCATTTATTGTCGAGATTGAGCTTGTTCCTATTGTGGAAGAAATTCGAACACCTGAGGTGCGTTACCCATTAAATGAGTGGACGTTCATCAATGACTCAACGTGTATGTCGACGGATTCCTTAGACTTCCTGTACAATTTATTAAGCACGCATCCATACATTACGATTGACCTTTTCTCTCACACTGATTCTCGTTCATCTGCGAGTTATAATCAAGTACTTTCAGAGAATAGAGCAAAGGCGGTGTATAAGTTTTTAGTGGAAGAAAAAGGAATTGATGCAAGAAGAATCCAACCTATTGGTAAGGGGGAAGCTGAACCTGCAACTTGGGTTGATGAAAATGGCAAAGTGATTGTTCTTACAGAAAGATATATTAATAAATTTAGGTCATCTGATAAGGCTAAATTTGAACGATTACATCAAATTAATAGACGCACAACAGCTCGAATTACGAGCCAGGATTTTGATCCTAGTACTGCTTCTCCAGCAAATCCCGAGTGGATGGAGTTTAAGCCTCTGAAGTAGCTGAGTTTGTTAAGTTTTATATGAAACGAACACTTCAAAAAATTCTCTTTTTTTTTGAAATGCAGTCTTACGGCGTTTGTGAATGGTGGGCGCGAAAACTTGGTATTCGAACGACAAAGGTACGATTAGGGTTTATTTACTTTTCTTTTGTTACACTTGGTTCACCACTCTTGTTATATTTGATTATGGCTTGGCTACTTGAGCATAAACATTATTTCACTTTTTCAACTAAAAGAAAAAAGTCCATTTGGGATTTGTAATTTATTCAATGGTATGAAAATTCTTATTACCGGCAGCAATGGACTACTTGGACAGAAAATTGTTCGACAACTTAAGAAAAAAAACAAACCATTTTTAGCTACATCTCTTGGTGAAAACAGGAATCCTGATTGTCCTCATGCATTTTATCGACAACTAGATATTTCTAATGAGGATGAGGTTAATGAGGTTTTTACTGAGTATAATCCCGATGCAGTCATTCATACTGCAGCAATTACGAATGTAGATTATTGCGAGACAAACGCTGAACTTTGTCATAAAGTTAATGTCACGGCTACGGCTTATTTATTTGCGGCTGCGCAGAGGGTTAAGGCTCATTTTTCTTTACTCTCTACTGATTTTGTATTCGATGGAGCAAAAGGAGATTATTCGGAAACAGATGCAACGAATCCTTTAAGTGTTTATGCCAATTCAAAAGTGGATGCTGAATCAATACTTACAAAATCGCCAAGTAGAAATTGGTCTGTTATTCGTACCATTATTGTTTTTGGGGAAGGGAATAACCTCTCAAGGTCCAATATTGTGTTATGGGCGAAAGATGCACTTTCCTCGGGAAAAGAACTCAATATTATTGATGATCAATACCGGGCTCCCACCTGGGCGGATGATCTTGCATGGGCCTGTATCAGAATTGCTGAGCTTTATAAAACTGGGATATACCATATTTCAGGCCCCGAAACATTTTCGATTTATGAGTTGGTTACTCGGGTAGCCAGGTATTGTGGATTAGACACCACCTCACTCAATAAAACGACAAGTGAATCACTCAATCAAGCGGCTAAAAGACCTCCAAAAACTGGTTTTGACTTAAGTAAATCACGCAATGAAATTGATTATAGACCCATGTGTTTTGAGGATAGTTTAAAGCTTTTATTCTCGGCTTAAAAACCTTACCTTCGACACAGTAAATTGTAAATATTAAAACCACCTCATGAAAAATGGAATACTTGCCTTGATCACATTTTTATTACCTGTGTTGAGCTTTGCTCAAAATGAAATGGGCTTGGATCAAAAAATAGATCGAGCATTTAAGCCGTTTTCTGACTTTATTTCTAGTGTTATATTTTTTGAAGTATTTGAAGGAGCACCGTTTGTGATTATACTTTTGGTATGCAGCGCTCTATTTTTCACACTTTACTTTGGCTTCCCGAATATCCGGTTTTTTGGCAAAGCAGTAAATGTCGTACGCGGTAAATATGACCATTTAGATCATTCTGTTGCAGGTAATGATAGTTTGGCAGTGGATGGAGATATAAAAGATACCATTGCTGATGAAAGCAAAGAAGGCGAAGTTACTCATTTTCAGGCACTGGCCACCGCTGTTTCGGGAACTGTGGGCAATGGAAATATTGCCGGTGTGGCCTTGGCCATTGCTTTGGGAGGTCCTGGAGCTACATTTTGGATGGTAATTTGTGGACTTTTGGGAATGTCCTCCAAATTTGTTGAATGCACCTTGGGTGTGCAATATAGAGACATTGGGGAAGACGGAACAGTTTACGGCGGACCTATGTATTATTTGAGTAAAGGATTAAAGGAAAAAGGCTTTGCAACATTGGGAAAAATAACGGCTATTTTGTTTGCTGTTTTTTGTATTGGTGGTTCATTTGGTGGAGGCAATGCAGCCCAGAGTAATCAAGCGACTATTGTCCTAAAGGAGCTAATGGGTTGGGAAAGCTCAAGTGCTGGTGCGATTATAGGATTAATATTGGCCGTTTTAGTTGGAATAATTATTATAGGTGGAATCAAGAGGATTGCCTCTGTTACTGAGAAAATTGTTCCTTTTATGGCTGTTTTATATCTCGTAGCCTGTCTCTATATCATATTCAGTAATTTTAGTTTTGTTGATGATGCTTTTGCATTGATCTTTCAAGAGGCTTTCAATCCTCAAGCAATAGGAGTGGGTGGGATTATTGGGGTTTTGTTGGTCGGTTTTAAACGAGCCGCTTTCTCAAATGAGGCTGGCGCGGGATCTGCGTCTATCGCGCATTCGGCTGTAAAAACAAAATATTCTGCTTCCGAAGGGCTTGTGGCTTTATTAGAGCCATTTATAGATACTGTTGTAATTTGTACGATGACAGCACTCGTTATTATCATCTTTAATTTTGGAGGTGGTGCCGGTTCTATTTTTCAATATGGTGGAGATGGATCAGGCTCTGTAATGATTGATGGAGTAGCATATGAAGGAGCAGGTATCACCTCTCAGGCTTTTGCCGCTTACATACCATATTCCAATGTATTTTTGACAATCGCAGTTGTGTTATTTGCTGTATCTACTATGATTTCTTGGTCTTATTATGGTTTGCAGTCATGGAAATTTTTATTTGGGCGTGGTAGAAATGCTGATTTAGCTTACAAGCTCATTTTCTTAGGATTTGTGGTCATTGGTGCAGCAGCGAGCATGGATTCAATTTGGGCTTTTTCAGATGCCATGATTTTTGCAATGGTTTTTCCTAACATGGTTGGTTTGTTTTTCCTTTTCCCTATTGTTAAGAAGGAACTTTCTCGTTATTTTGAGGCTATTAAAGCTGCCAAAGCTGCTGATTCAAATTAACTCATTGAACGATCAATAATCCATTTTATATTTCGAAAAAGACTCGTAGGGGTCTGGTAGTTTTTTTTGTTTTAGCTGTGCTTATTGTTTTTACCCCTAGGCTGATTCATTTTTATTCAGAGCCAGAAATCATTCTTACGGTTGAGGATGTAAAAAGGATAAATGAGCAACAATTGATTCCGAAAAAAGTACATGAACAGATCAAGGAACGACAGCGAAAAAAACAATCAAAATATAAATCACCACCAAATCGATTCGATCCGAATACATACGGTAAGGAGGATTGGATGTATTTGGGTCTTTCTAAAAAACAAGCGGAGGTTGTCATGAAGTTTATTAAGCCAGGGATATTTTCAAATGATGCTTTCGATAAGATTTATGTATTCCCAAAAGAGCTGATAACTTTAATTAAGGACTCAACTTTTTATCCGGAAACTTCTCGAGCTATAATTGAATCAGAAGATATTATTCTTTCTAATGATGAGATTCAACTCAATCAAATTATAGAATTGAATAGTATTGATTCCTTGCAATTGGTTTCACTCAAAGGCATTGGTCCGTTTTATACCTCTCAAATTATAAAGTACCGCAAAAAAATTGGCGGATTCTACAGTATTGAACAGCTTCTTGAGGTTTGGAAAATGAGACCTGAAACATACGAGATATTGACTGAACAGGTCTTTATTGATAGTGATAAAATTCAAAAATTACGACTGAATACAATATCTTTTGAGGAACTATACAAACACCCCTATTTGAGTTATGCCCAAGCAAACTCAATCGTTAAGATGCGGACACAATTAAATGGATTTAAGACAGTATCGGGCATAAAAAAATCAAAACTCATAGATGCAAAGACTTTTGATAAGCTGCTGCCTTACCTCATCCTTGAATAAGTTTTTTAAAAATTCCGTTAAAAATTTCTAATCCCCTAAACCTTCATTAAATTTGCATATGCTTTTAGAAGATAAGCTTAAAAATATAATTAGAGATGTCCCTGACTTTCCAAAGCCGGGCATTCTTTTTAAGGATATTTCCACAATTATGTTGGATCCCGAGCTTTCTCAGGAGGTAATTACTCATTTGGCTCGCTATTACAAAAATCAAAATATAGATGCAATCGCGGGCATTGAAAGTCGTGGTTTTTTATTTGGGTATCCGTTAGCAATTGCACTTAAAGTTCCATTTATTTTAATTCGTAAAAAAGGAAAACTGCCCTACAAAAAGATTAGCTATTCATATGACCTTGAATATGGAAGTGCAGAAATAGAAATGCATGAGGATGCCGTCGTTGGCGGTCAAAATGTATTGATCCACGATGATCTTTTGGCCACGGGTGGTTCAGCTGCAGCCGCTGCAGAGCTTGTCAAAAGATGCGGTGGTTCAATAGTAGGATTCAATTTTTTAGTAAACCTTAGCTTTCTTAGAGGAGACGAAAAGCTGAAAATATATAGTAACAATATTGTAAATTTGGTCTCTTATTAAGAAATAATTAATCATTAGATATATGAATTTTGAGCAAAACGAAAATCAGGGCATGATTGCACAAATGGTCCGTGACTTTGCCGAAAAGGAGATTAAGCCGAATATGAAAAGCTGGGATGATCATGAAGTATTCCCTGTGGAAACTATGAAAAAACTTGGCGAGCTCGGGCTCCTCGGTATTTTTATACCAGAAGAATATGGTGGTTCTGGTTTTGGTTATGCGGAATATGCGACTGCATTAATGGAGCTTGGTAAGGTTTGTGGTGGAGTTGGTTTGAGTGTTGCAGCCCATAATTCTTTATGTACCGGTCACATTTTTTATCATGGAAACGAGGAACAAAAAAGAAAGTATTTACCCAAGTTGGCTAGTGGTGAATGGATTGGGGCATGGGGATTGACAGAGGCAAATACTGGGTCAGACGCTATGCGTATGAAAACGACAGCAGTTAAAGATGGTGACCATTGGGTGTTAAACGGGACTAAAAATTGGATCACACACGGTTTATCAGGTGATGTATCCGTTGTTTTAATTAGAACTGGTGACCTATTAGACAGCAATGGGATAACCGCATTTATTATTGAAAAGGGAACACCAGGGTTTTCTGCAGTAAAAATTAAAGAGAAATTAGGCGTTCGTGCAAGTGAAACCGCTGAGCTTATTTTTGATAACGTGCGTATCCCAGATTCTAATGTTATCGGTGAGGTGGGAGCTGGCTTTAAGCAGGCGATGCAAATTCTGGACGGTGGAAGAGTATCAATTGCTTCATTGAGCTGTGGTGTTGCAAGAGGTGCCTATGAGGCTTCTTTAAAGTATGCTAAAGAGCGAGAGCAATTTGGTAAACCAATTTCTCATTTTCAAGCCATTGCCTTCAAGCTGGCAGATATGGCTACCGAAATTGAAGCTGCGGAGCTATTGACTTTTCAAGCGGCATTCTTAAAAGACAACAAAAAGCCAGTTACCAAAGCTGGAGCTTATGCCAAATATTATGCATCTGAAGTTTCTGTAAGGTGCGGAAATGAGGCTGTTCAGGTGATGGGTGGTTATGGGTATACCAAAGAATACCCTGCAGAAAAGTTTTTAAGAGATGCAAAGCTGATGACCATCGGTGAAGGCACCTCGGAAATACAGAAAATTGTAATTTCTAGAGAAATTTTGAAATAATTTCTTGTAAGAACTAGAAAATAACCTATCTTTGCCCACCGATATCAATTAAATATCAAAAGAATATGTTAATTATACCAATTAAAGAAGGAGAGAACATCGAAAGAGCGCTTAAAAAGTACAAGAAGAAATTCGAGAAAACAAAAGTTATGCTTCAATTACGTGGGCGTAAGCAATTTGAAAAACCTTCTGTTACAAAAAGACAGCAAATCATTAGAGCGTCTTACAAACAAAGAATGCAATCATTGGAAGGGTAACCTTATTACAAAATATACGTTATTGAAAGGAGTCATTAGACTCCTTTTTTTATGTTCGAAAAATTCATTTCATATCTCAAATTTGAAAAGCGTTATTCGGCGCATACGCTGAAAGCTTATCAGCGTGATTTAAATGATTTTGTCAACTATGCGGACATAAAGAAATTAAACGAGTTTTCTGAGCTTAGCGCTTCTTACATTCGTTCTTGGATTGTTCATTTGATCGAGAATGGCCTAAAAAATAGATCTGTAAATAGAAAACTTGCTTCGCTACGAAGTTTTTATAAATGGTTGGTGAAAGAACAATTTATTGAATCTTCTCCTATGGGAAAGGTCAATGGCCCAAAAAGTGAAAAGCACTTACCACAATTTGTCAAAGAGTCTGAATTGAAAATAGAAAAGCTTAAAGGATTATTTGAAGATGATTTTGAGGGCAAAAGAGATGCTTTGATGTTTGAACTTTTTTACCAGACTGGAATTAGATTGAGTGAGCTTATAAATCTGAAACTTAACGATGTTCAGCAAGCTCAAATCAAGGTCATAGGTAAGCGGAATAAAGAGCGCATCATTCCTATTTCAAAATGTCTAAAGAACCAAATAGAAGAATATGTAGAATTACGTCGAGAAAAAACACGCAAAACAATTGAATTACTAGTCCTTGAAAGTGGCAATAAACTCTATCCTGCATTTGCTTATCGAAAAATAAATAGTTATCTTGGAAAGGTAACGACGTTGGATAAAAAGAGTCCTCACGTGTTGCGTCACACTTTTGCAACACACATGCTTAACCGAGGTACGGGCCTTGAGACCTTAAAAGATTTACTCGGACACGCAAATTTGTCTGCGACTCAAATTTATACACATAATTCGTTTGCAAAGTTAAATTCAATTTATTCACGAGCCCATCCGCGTGGGCGTAAAACCAATTAACCTATGGATACTCGAATGCATGCAGTTCATTTTAAAGCAGACCAAAAATTATTGAAATTTATTCAAGAAAGGCTAAACAAATTAGAACAGTTTAATGATCAAATTGTGTCAGCTGAGGTTTTTTTAAGATTGGAAAATGACCGTGATAAAGAAAATAAAATTGCGGAAATAAAACTTCATGTTCCCGGGAAAGATTTGTTTGCTAAAAAGCAGTGCAAAAGTTTTGAGGAAGCTACCGATGTCGCTGTTGAGGCTCTCCGTAGACAAATCATGAAAGATAAGACTAGGTAAATTGATTCTTCGTTCTCCTCTTTTCTTATTCTGTTTAATTTTATTACCTGTTTTCAGTCAAAAACTATCTTCAGATGAGCAAGAATTGTTTCGGCTCATTATGGAGTATAGAGCATCAAAAGGTCTCCCCAAAGTTGCTTTGTCCCAATCTTTGACTTTGGTAGCTCAATTGCACAGTAAAGATTTATCAGAAAATAGGCCCGATCAAGGGGAATGTAATGGGCACAGCTGGTCTAATAAGGGTGAATGGACCGCTTGTTGCTATACATCAGACCATGCTCAGGCTTCTTGTATGTGGGATAAGCCGAAGGAGCTAACGCGCTACAAATTTCCCGGGTATGAAATTTCTTGTGTTGGTGGAGCGTCACTATCTCCCTCAATAGCCTTGGATACTTGGAAGAAAAGTAAACACCATAATGCTGTGATTGTCAATCGAGATATTTGGGAAGCGCCCTGGAAAGCAATTGGAATAGGCATGTATAAAGGTTACGCCACTGTTTGGTTTGGCCATGAACCTGATACTAATTAAGAATTTCTCTATTTAAAAGTTCCAAGTACTCAAAAGAATATGGTGTCAATTGAAACAATAGGTGCAGTCTGTTGTGCTCATTTAAAATCATAAGGTCCTCAATTACAGCATATGATTCCATATAAGCATGGTAGAAATCTTGAACAGTCTTTCTTGTTAAGGATTTGATAAAAGTGACAACCTGCTCTTGTTGTAAAGATTCTGGAGCATCGATATCAACGGCATCTTCATTTAAATTATCTACAATATAGTGGCTCAGATACTCGGCACAGGAAATCAGAGATTGCCTTTTGATTTCAGTTGGGATATACTCCCTTGCCTCTTCGCATAATGTATACTCATCAAAACCCATGAGGTATTCTCGGAAACGTTCGTTTTCAGTCAGTAATTTCATAATGTGATTTTAAACCACAAATGAACAATAGATTATCGTAAAGTAATTACGACCTAATAAGAGGTTTTCACATTTATACAGCTAGTGTTGACGACGAAAGCTATTTAATAGTGTAGGTTAATCCAACAACTAAGCCTCCAGAGATGGCCTGTGTTGGTTCATGCGTTGGGTACCAAAATCCTGGATTTTCATTACTTCCTAAAGATAATCCTTCACCATCTACTCCCATCAGATCCTCGAAGCTATACTGAAGTCGAATGCCAAGTAGCATACCAAGAGGTAAATCGCCGAAGGCTATTTTTGAGCCGAAACCCAGTACGCCAGAAATGTATGATGAGGCATATTCATCGGAAACATCCTTGGACTCATCAAAGCCAATACCAATAAGTTCTCCTGAGCGATCAAATTGTGCACTCGAAATATTGGTAAGCTGCGGACCTATTTCAATGTAGGCACCTTTATCACTTTGAAATTTCAGTAATAATGGAATTTGAATCGTTTGTAATTTAATGTTTGAAGTGTAGTTTCCCGTTGGGACATCATTTAAAGAATAAATTCCGGTATATGCTGCATTGTGTGTGGTATATAAAAACTCAATACCAACACCCGTCATTCCAAAATAAATATTCCCTGCGATACCGTAGCTTGACCCCCACGCAGGTGCGTAATCTTGAGATGCACCCTGATCTGAAATATTTTTATTTAATAACCATGTTGAGTTGGCTAAACCTTTTCCTTGAACATCAATGGCAAATTGTCCAAAAGACGAAATACTTAGGAGTAAAAGGAAGAATAAAGAAATGATATTTTTCATGATCGTTTTTTAAAATGATGTTGCGAAAATAGAACAATTGCATCGCATATGTGAGGAGATTAATAATTTTATTTTAAATACCCTTGTAATTATTTTAAACTTTGCATTTCATGATATGAATCGTGTTCTAGTGCCATGGCAAAACCAAAATTATCAATGGGCTTCGCTCCGACTTTCTTTTTTTCCATATCTGCAGTGTACGCTAAATCAATTTTTTCGCAACCTAAATATTTTGCCCGTTTCACCGTTTGATATAATATTTGTTTATAACATCCATAATCACGGGCATAGTTATAATCTAAACCAACTAGTTGCGCATTATAGATGTTATCTATAATTTGACTAATCATGACAGCGACAGGTTTTTCAGATACATCTTTCAAATAGAGATAAATAAAATCGTAGCTGGGGTCAGTGTACATTTTTTGAAAAAGCTTATACGGAAGTTCAAAAACTGAAATTTCAGTTGACTCGTTGTGTACATTTTTATACAACTCAAAAGTATATTCCTTTTCATGTTTCTTGGTCGGACGCTTAAAGTCAACATTGAATTGATCCTCCCTTTTCAGTATTTCTTTTCGTAATGAATATCTGTATTTCTGCGACAAACGCGACATTAAATCGTTTGTATTTTCCCATGACATATCATCAACTACTAAGTTGTTTGGCAGCTGCACTTCTAGTAGTCCTAAATTCATGAGAATGCCTTCAATACTTGTTTTTTGCTCGCTACAAAACTCACGTAATAAGATATTCGAAACGTTATTTTTATCAGCGATATCTTGCAGTAAGTTAACGTGATTTTTTAATGCTTCCTTCCAGTGCTTGTTTTTGTAATTTATATAAACACTTTTTCCCTTCGTAAAGGGGGTTCCTGTTAAAATATTTTTCGAGGTTAAGTATAGCCGGTCTATTTTTCTGAGTTTCTTTATTTTCCCGGAAAGTGTTTTATCTGCAAGGAGATCATCCATCATTAAAGCGATGGTATAAACAGATGCTAAAACAATATTTCCTTC
>Ga0163110_10000500_pt1 | contig 18742 bp, 11 predicted proteins | sample CRUFie1St17metaG_FD_108703 | JGI IMG/M metagenome (GOLD analysis project Ga0163110, IMG submission 108703) | Marine microbial communities from the Costa Rica Dome - CRUD Field 142mm St17 metaG | ecosystem: Environmental > Aquatic > Marine > Oceanic > Photic zone | place: Costa Rica: the Eastern...
AAATCTTTAAATACCCCTTTAATCTGAACATGAACCATTTCAGTTTTAATTTCAGAAATTTTAAAAAATTTAGATCTATCTATATATCTGAATGGAAAATTATAAAGCATTTGTTGGCATGTATCTATTTTTAATTCATCTCTAATTAATTTAGATCTAATTTTGCCTATTCCTTTTATAAACTCTAAAGAAGTATTTAATTTATTGGGGTTCACTTCTCAAATTTAATTTATTAACTTTAAAGTTTAATAACAGTTAAAACTTAAAATTGACTGAATACCTTCAGAAACTTAACGAGCAACAAAAACTTCCTGTAATTCATAAAAATGGTCCGTTGATTGTCATTGCTGGAGCTGGATCTGGAAAAACAAGAGTTCTGACTTATCGTATTGTTCATTTAATTAATCAGAATATTGACCCCTTTAATATTTTAGCCTTGACATTTACAAACAAGGCAGCTGCTGAAATGAAAAAAAGAATTTCAGAAAGCGTAGGTGATTCACAAGCTAGAAACATATGGATGGGCACATTCCATTCGGTTTTTGCAAGGATTTTAAGATCTGAAGCACCATTATTAGGTTATCCGACAAATTTTACAATATATGACACATATGATTCAGAAAGATTGGTTTCAAATATTATTAAAGAGCTGAATTTAAATAAAGATCATTATAAGGCTAAACAAATAAGAAATAGGATTTCTTCTTTAAAGAATAATTTTATTACGGTTGAAAACTATTTTAACAATCCTGAGATGATTGAAATTGATAAAATGTCTAAAAGATCAGAATTTGGAATTATTTATAAAAGATATGTTGAAAGATGTTTTAGATCTTCTGTCATGGATTTTGACGATCTTTTGCTTAAAACAAATGAATTATTAAATAAATTTCCTGAGGTCCTTTCTAAATATCAAGATAAGTTTAGGTATATACTAGTTGATGAATATCAAGACACTAACTACTCACAGTATCTAATTATAAAAGCTCTTTCTGATCGACATCAAAATCTTTGTGTTGTTGGAGATGATTCCCAGAGCATTTATAGTTTTAGAGGGGCTAACATTGATAATATTTTAAATTTTAAAAAACACTACCCAGATTGTAAAACTTATAAACTAGAACAAAACTACAGATCATCAAATAATATTGTACAATGTGCAAACTCATTAATCCAAAACAATCAGTTTAAGTTAGATAAAACCATATGGACTCAAAATAGTGATGGTGAAAAAATTACTATAAATAAATCAATTTCAGATTCTGATGAAGGAAGATATGTTGCTTCTAATATATTTGAGAGAAAGAATAATGAATTTCTCAGTAATTCATCATTTGCAGTTTTATACAGGACAAATGCTCAGTCTAGAGCTGTAGAGGACGCCTTGAGAAAAATTAATATTGAATATCAGGTTTTTGGTGGATTATCTTTTTACCAGAGAAAAGAAATAAAAGATATTTTAGCTTATTTAAGATTAATTGAAAACCTAAATGATGAAGAGAGTTTAAGAAGAATCATAAATTTTCCCTCAAGGGGAATTGGCCAAACTACTTTAGATAAATTAACATTAATCTCTGAAAGACAAAATATCTCACTTTTTGATTCTATTTCAAATCTTAATGATCCTTCAGTAAAAATTAACAAAGGAACAATAGAAAAATTAGAGAATTTCAGAAACCAAATTCTTTCTTTTAAAGTTTTTTCTCAAAGCAACAATGCATACGAAACAGTATCACACATAATTAATAAAATACAAATTGTAAATTTTTATAAAAATGAAGGATCATTAGAGTCTTTTAATAGAATTGAAAATATAGAAGAGTTGGTAAATGGTATTAATGATTTTATAGAAGGTCAAGAAGAACTCTTTGAATCAGATAAGTCACTTTCTAAATATTTAGAGGATGTTGCGCTATATTCAGAGACTGATAAAGAAGTTTCGAATGAAAGAGTTTCTCTAATGACAGTTCATATGGCGAAAGGATTGGAGTTTCCAATTGTATATGTTTTAGGAATGGAAGAGAATTTATTCCCATCAATAATGAGTATTAATTCTAGAGAAGAAGTGGAGGAGGAGAGAAGGTTATTTTATGTAGCAATGACCAGAGCTGAAAAAAGTTTGACATTAAGTTACTGTAATCAAAGATTTAAATGGGGAAATCTAATTGAATGTGAACCAAGTAGATTTCTTTCTGAAATTGACAATAAATACACGAATAAAAACTCTTTAAATCAACATCAACCTTCTCACATTGATAACACTTTATTAAGACTAAGAAACTTTAAAAAAAGAAAGAACATATCAAAACTGAAATCATTTAAATCATCCTCTCAGAAAATTAAGATTAATATTAAAATTAATGATGTGGTTTTTCATGAAAGATTTGGAAAAGGTGAGGTTAAGCAAATTGAGGAAGATGGCGAAAATTCAAGAGCAACAATTAATTTTAATAATTCAGGAGAAAAAAAAGTTCTTCTAAAATTTGCAAAATTAAAGGTTATTAAATAAAAAAAAGGGAACATAAAATGCCCCCTTTTCTCATATAAATTGTTAAAAATTAGTTTGTTGCTGCTTTCATTCCTTGTTCAATTAAATCATAAAATTGATCAAGTTTTGGAAGAACAACAATCCTTGTTCTTCTATTCTTGGCTCTACCATCTGATGTGTCATTATCCATGACAGGGATGTAAGAACTTCTACCAGCGGCAGTCATTCTTTCAGGTGGGACACCAAAATCATTTTGTAAAACTCTAACTACTGAAGTAGCTCTTTTAACACTTAAATCCCAGTTATCAAGAAGTATTTCATTTTGAATTGGAACGTTGTCAGTATGACCTTCAACCATAAATTCAATTTCTGGTTTATCTAAAACAACTTGAGCAACTTTTCCAAGAACTTCTTTTGCTCTGTCTGAAACATAATAGCTACCACTATTGAATAAAAGTTTATCTGAGATAGAGATAAATACTACTCCCTTTTCAACATTCACTTCAATATCGTTATCATTAATATCTATAAATGCACCCTTTAAGCTTGTTACTAAAGCCAAAGTAACTGAATCTCTTCTAGTAACTGCATCTTGCATTGTTCTGATAACCAGATCTTTTTCTTTAAGACTTTCTAAAGATTTTTCAAGGTTTTCTGCACCCTTTTGAGAAAGAGTAGTTAGATTACCCATATTATTTATTAAATCTTGGTTGTTTGCCTTTAAGAAAACAACTTGATCTTGAAGAGCTTTCATGTTAGCTTCAGCAGTTGCTTTTTCATCAAGACATGTATTTAGTTTTACTGTGGCAGAATTTAAAAGATTTAGGTTTTTTTGATTAGTTGCTTCAAGTTCAGCATATTTCTTCTGAGAAACACATGAAGACAATAAAACAATAAAACTCAATAGGTATAAAATGCTTTTTTTCATGATTTATATTTTTATCTAATTTATAAAATTAAAGAAAAGTTTCTGGTTAAAATTTTATTAAATTTTAGAAAAGATTTTTTTACTTCTAAAGAAATAATTGTAAAAAATTGATTTACAGTAGTAAAATTTATAATACTCATTGTTTGATTTAACTCGTTTTAATTTAAAAACATTAATTGTTAAATAAGAATATGCTCTAATTAAACCAAAAAAAACATTAAACCTTAAGGTTAATATTGAAAAAACTAAAATCAATAAATCAGTTAAAAACCTTCCAAATAAAGAAATAAATAACATTCTCTTGGGAAGGTTCTTTACTAACATTATGATTGAATTTCTAAAATTCAAATAATATTTAAATGATGAGTTGTCATTAAGTGTTCCACCACCTAAGTGATAAACACTAGAGTTTCCAATAACAACAATTTTATTATTAATGTCTTTATTTTTCAACCTCCAGCATAAGTCTATTTCTTCCATATGAGCAAAAAAAGATGAATCAAAACCATTAACTGATTCAAATGACTTTTTTCTTATTGCTAAGCAAGCTCCACTTGCCCAAAAAACCTCTCTAGTTGTTTGATAGCTTGTAGAGTTTTCTATGTGATTTAATATTCTTCCTCTACAAAAAGGAAATCCAAACAAATCAATGAACCCACCAGATGCACCAGCATAATCATAGAAATCTTTATTTGAGTAGTTAATTATTCTTGGTTGTGCTGCTATTATAGAAGAGTTTTTTTCAAAAACTTTAACAATGTTTTCAATTGATTTATTCTCTAAAAAAGTTGCATCATTGTTTAAACAAATAAACAGATCTGAATCAATTTGTTTTAGTCCACTATTATATCCACCTGCATACCCATAATTCTCTTTGTTTCTTATAATTTTAACTTCCGGAAATTCTGTTTTTAAAAAAGAAATTGAATTATCAGATGAATTATTATCTACAACATAAATATCATATCCATTAGAATTCTTTATTAATTGAGGAATAAATTTTTTTAAAAGATTAATTCCATTAAAATTTAAAACTACAATTGATACTTTCATAGATCTAAGTAAACCGGAAGATGATTTATAACATCAACCTTTTCATTCAAGTTTTTTAAAAATAAATGATTAATTCCATTTGTAATCATTAAATAACTAGATTTTAAAAACTTATTATAAATCAAAATTTGATCAATTGCTTTTTCATTTAATTTAATGTTGAAGGATTTGCATTCAACAAGAATTGAACAATGTCCAGTTTTGCTATAAACTACAATATCAAATCTTTTTTTTAGATTATTTATAATAAACTCTTTTTCAACGTTTATATGAGATAATGGAATCTTAAGCTCATTAATTAAATAGAAAACAGTATTTTGTCTAACCCATTCTTCTTTAGTTAGTATAATATACTTTTTTCTAACTATGTCAAAAATATATGATTTATTATCTTTATTTTTTATCTTAAAATTATAGGTTTTAAAATTTAATTTTTTCATGATAACAATATCAAATGTAGAACAATTTAAAGATGCCGTAATAACATTACAAAATAATATTTCGGACAATCTATTTATTATTAATTCTGAAGAAATATATTTTACTAATATTATAATTAAAATTTTTAAAGATAAAACTGATTTAGAGTTAAAATCTTTCAATGAAAATGTATTGTACGGTCATGAAACAAAATTTGAAAATTTACTTTTAAAAGCTAGTAATTTTCCAATGATGGGTGATATTCAATTTTTTTTAATCAGAGACTCAAACAATTTAATTAAAGACATCGAAAAGTATTCAAAGAATCTGTCTTCTATTCCAAAATCATCAGTTATTGTGTTTTTTATAAGTGATCCAAATTTTAGTAAAAAAAAACACATCATTGACTTTTTTAAAACTAATGGAGAAATTATAAATTTTAAAAAGATTTATGACAACCAATTATCTCCTTGGGTTAAATATATTTCAAATCAATATGGATTTGAACTAGACTATAAAACAACCCAACTTGTAACAGAATTAACTGGAAATAATTTAAGTAAAATAAATAATGAATTTGAAAAGTTATGTTTTCACCATGGTGATTCAAAAGAAATAGATGAAAAAACTATTCTTAATCATTTTGGAATAAATAATGAGTACAATCTTTTCGAATTGCAAAATCAATATGGAAAAAGAAATTTAAATAAGGTTTTAAAAATATCTGAGTATTTTTCTAAAAATTCAAGTAAATATCCCATACAAATCGTATTGAGTAATTTGTATAATTATTATACTAAAATATTTCAAATACATTCTCTTAATAAATCAAATAATGCAGAAATTTCTCAAAAAATTGGGGTTAATGCCTTTTTTTTAAATGATTTTAAAAATGCTAGTATGAATATTAATATGAAAGAAACAGTTAAGGTTTTAGATATTATAAAAGGATATGACTTAAAATCTAAGGGTATTTCAACTACTACAGAGAATAATAGAATTTTAACTCAGCTTGCGTTAGAAATTTTAGGATAATCTTAATTTAAATTTACCAGGATTATATTCTTGCATGACTTTATACAGAGTCTCAAAAACATCATCAATTGACGGTTTAGTAAAATAATCACCGTCAGAACCATATGGTGGTCTGTGCTCAACTGCTGTTAGAGTAATTGGTTTTGAATCTAAAAATTTATATCCATCATTTTCTTCCAATATTTTATTCATTATATAAGAACTTGCACCTCCAGGATAATCTTCATCGATAACAACAAGCTTATTTGTTCTTTTTAAACTCTTTACAATATCATTATCAATATCAAACGGAATAATAGATTGAATATCAATTAAATCAATGTTTATATCATGTTCTTTAAGTAAATCACATGCTTTATCTACAATTCTTAACGTAGATCCATAGGAAACAACGGTAATATCTTCTCCTCTTCTTATATAATCAACTTTACCAATCTTTGGACAAAAATCAGCATAGTTAATTGGTTCTTTTTCTTTTAAACGATATGCGTTTAAAGGTTCAATAACAATTGCAGGCTCATAGGACTTTAATAATGCATTATACATGCCAGCAGCTTTAACCATATTTCTTGGGAGAAGTATTCTTACACCTCTAAGAGAATTAATAAGCATTCCAATTGGTGAGCCCGAATGCCATATACCTTCTAATCTGTGACCTCTTGTTCTAATTATTAGTGGAGCTAATTGTTTTCCAACACTTCTATACAACATTGTCGCTAAATCATCACTTAGGGTTTGAATAGCAAAAATTAAATAATCTAAATATTGAATTTCTGCAATAGGTCTAAAACCCCTAAGCGCTAATCCAATTCCTTCGCCAACAATTGATGCCTCTCTAATTCCTCTGTCATCAACCTTTTCTTTCCCATATTTATCTTGTAAACCTTCTAATCCTTGATTTACACCTCCTATTTTTCCTGAATCTTCTCCAAAAATTACGAGATTTTTATTTTGATTTAAAAGCTCATCAAAATTGTTTTTAATAATTAATCTTCCATCAATTAAATGTGAGTTTTCATTATACAAGGGCTTAATTTCTTCAACATTTTCAATTGAGTGATCATATTCATTATAAAGAAAAGAGCTATATAATGGTTGAGTATTTAATTTATAATCATTAATCCATTTAATTAATGAATCAACATTAGATAAATTATTTATTCTTAAGCATTTTCTTGAATAGGATAAAACATCTTTTCTTGTAGGTTCTTTTATTCTTGAAAGTTCATTATATAGTTTTATTAATGAATTATTTTTTGAATCATCAATTAGTAGTTTCATAGATTTTAACAGAGAAATTCGTTCTTTCTTTATTTGGTTTTGAAATGAATCCCAAGCCAAAATCTTTTGCTCTTTAACAAATTTTTCAGCTTCATTTTCAATTAAAATCAACTCATCAATTGTTGCTATTCCATTATCTAATATCCATTTTCTCATCATTAGATTACAGTCATACTTACTCTCCCAATCTAATCTTTTCTTGTCTTTATACCTTTCATGTGACCCTGAGGTTGAATGTCCAATTGGTTGAGTTAACTCTGTGACATGTACTAAAACTGGAACATGTTTACTTCTACATATATTTGCTGCATGCTCATACGCTGAAATTAGTTTAGGATAATCCCATCCTTTAACTTTAATTATTTCATAGCCATTAAATTTTCCTTCATCTTTTTCAAACCCCTTTAAGGCGTCTGATATACTTGATTTAGTTGTTTGATATGAATTATCAACCGAAATTCCATATTCATCATCCCAAACGCTTATTACCATAGGTACTTGATGAACACCAGCCGCATTAATAACTTCAAAGAATAAACCCTCGCTAGTACTTGCATTCCCTATGGTTCCCCAAGCAATTTCATTTCCATTTATTGAATGATTTTTAGAATCAAATTTTCCAGTTCTATATAATTTAGAAGCCATTGCTAAACCTAATAATCTTGGCATTTGACCACCAGTTGGAGAAATATCAGATGAAGAATTGTATTGTTTAGTAAGATCTCTAAAAGAACCATCTTTATTCACCGATCTTGTAGTAAAATGTGAACCCATTTGACGGCCACCTGACATAGGTTCTTCATCAAGATCTGTATTGGCATATAAAGCAGCAAATATTTCTTTAATGCTTAATTCATTAATAGCAAGCATAAATGTTTGATCTCTGTAATATCCAGATCTAAAATCTCCTTTTTCAAACACTTTAGCCATGGCTATTTGAGGAAGTTCTTTTCCATCACCAAAAATTCCAAACTTTGCTTTACCACTTAAAACTTCTTTTCTCCCAAGAAGACTTGCCTCACGGCTTATTAATATGGTACGATAATCATTTAAAACTTCTTTTTTAAAGGTGTCATATGTAATAGCTTTTGTAAGAAATTTTTCGCTCATAGAAAGTGCGAATTTACAAATTAATTTATCATTATATTAAAACCATCTTCTTGTAAAAAGATTAGATAAATTTTCAGGATCTAAAGAAAGAGTGAACCTTATATTATTTATATAATTATTTGACTTTAAGGCTATTTCATCAGAATTAATAAGAGGGAAATAAAGTTCAAGATAATTTTCAATTATGTTTAATCTTAAACCAAAATCATATCCTGTTGATAATTTCTTTTTTTTCTCCTTAAACAGTCCGTAATCCAAATAAGCTTCAAACCATTTCCATAATGTTATACCAGAACTAGCAACAAAAATAAAATCATCTACACTCTGCTGTTTAATTTTTGACTTGAATGCTCCCTCGTATTTTACATATTGTTGAGAATAAAAACCTTCTGACTCAGATCTTCCAATAAGATTGTTAGAAAACAAATAATCATTTGATGAGTGTATCTTGAAATCATAGTTGTTGTTTATAGTATTATTTTTTAAAAATTTTCCAACAAATAATCTAAAATTAAATTGTCTAAACTCATTGAAATAATTTCTGTAAGAAAATGTAATCGAGTTTTTTATAAAGTTATTGTTGATTTGAAAATCATATATAAAAGAATATGAGTTTTTTGCTCCTGGATTTGAATTAATGAATGAAAAATTTGTAATTCCGTATTTATCATTTTTATTGTTTTCAATTTCCTTATTAATATTAATATGTCTAAGAACAAAATATTTTCTAAAGTTTGATCTTAAGTCCTCGTCTTTAATTGAATATAATATTGATGGAGATATTCTTATGTAATTAAAATCATCCTCGTAGTTAAACTTAGAAATAGACATAAAATAATTAATGGTATTGGTTTTATTAATGATATCTCTGTAATTAAGACTAGTCAATCCAGATATCGATTTTGATTTTGATGAATATTGAGGAGAAATGAAATAAGTGAGATTTTTCTTTAATGGGGATTGATTTGTTAAAGTTATTCCTGGAAGTATTCCATCATATAAATTATAAGAAACTAAAGGTCTGTAAAAAATTTGATTTGTTTTATAACTTTCAACATCTGAAAATAAAGTGAGTTTCAATTTATTTAAATCATTTTTATACAAATGATTGTTTTTATAGTTGTTTTCATTTAAAATGAAATTTGGATTTACCACTATGTTTTGTGTTTTAAGTCCAATTGAATCTTCATATTTATTTTTAAAAACAACCCAATGTATACTGTCATAATCAATTAATTGTTTTTTAATAGGTACCGGAATCTTGTTAATAAAAGTAAAAGAGTTTTTTAAGCTATATCTATTAGATCCTATTCTTTCAATTTTAAAATCAAAAGCCTTATTTGTTTCTAAAAGATCTTCAAAAAACCATGTAATATTTTTTTTTGTGTTAGTTTTTAAAATATTCTCAATACTTTTCTCATTTTGAAAAGGAGAGCTAAAAATTTTTTCTAATGAATTTTTAAATGAATCATTTCCTATAAAACTTTTTAAATACTTCAAATTAAAATAGGATAAATAGGGTGTGTTTAATTTATAATTAAATCTGGTTAACTTATCACTTGATAGAGATAACTTTTGTTCAATATTACGTGAAGAAACAAATTGATTAATTATTTTATATTGATCTAGAAAACTATAATTAGCAATATTATGTTTTTTTAAAAGAAAAAAATTAGAGTATTTACCCAGTAATTTTAAATCATTGTAGTGATTAGAAATGTATTCATTGAGATAAAATATTTCAATTCCTGAGAAAAACCAATAATTAGTTCTTTTGTTAAAGTTTATAGATTGATAAAGGTTTTTTGAAATTAATAATTTAACAATATTTAATTCTTTTAATATTTCATTATCAATTGGAGAAATAAATGAGGGCACTTCACTGTATGGATAAATAGAATAATTATTAAAATCCTCCTTGTTAATTACTATTTTTTTTAATGGTGTTTTAAATTTTGAATTAATAAAATCATTAATTCTTTCTAAAACATCATTATTATTTATTTTAATATTATCAGAATCACTGAATATTAAATAATTAGAAAAATCATTTGATTTAAAATAATTGTCTGAGTCAAATACTATTTGTAAAGCTTTTGAGTTATATAGATGAAAATTATCATATAAGTTATTTGAATCTTTATAATCAGCATTAGTTATTATATTAAAATTTTTATTTTTTTCTATACTAATTTTAAAATTTGAATTATATACAAATTGATCATCAAGATTAAGGTTTGAAAATTTTGTGCTATTATCATTGTAAAAAGGAACTATTCTTAATATTGAATTTTTTAAATAGTAAAATTTGTTTTTATAATTACCATTATTTGTAATTGAATATTTTGGTAAATAAATATCATAATAAGCAAATATTTCTATCTCTGTTTCTTGCGATTTATCTTCTAAAAAAAGTTTTATAACATCAACACTTTCATCTAATCTAATCCATGAAACAACTTTATTATTAATTTTAATCTCTTTTATATCAGTACGACCAATAAGACTTGATTTTGGTTTCAATAATGATGAGTCATATTCTGAATATAGTTTTTTTGATAGAGGCGTATCATAAGAGGAATAGGAATTATTCCAGTCATAAACATATAAATTATTATCTCCTTTTAAATAAGATTTTTCAATGGTGATAGAGTGTTTAACAACAAATTTATTTTCCATTGAATTAAAAGATATTTGAATTTCATGATTTGTTTGTGAGGACAATTCAAATATTAAAATGAAAAAAAAAAGAAATAAAGTAAGTTTCTTCACGTTAGAAGTTAGGGGAGTAGTCTTGACTTAGATAAAAATCATCAATTATAGAAATAACTTCGTTTGGTTTATCTGCAATTTTAAAAATAAACATGTCTTCTTCAGAAATATTTTCAAATTTTTCTAACACTACCTTATTAAGCCAATTTAAACAATCATTCCAAAATTCAGAGCCATACAATATGACAGGTATCTTTTCAATTTTATTTGTTTGAATTAATGTTAAAGCTTCAAAAAGCTCATCAAAAGTTCCAAATCCACCTGGCATAACAACAAAGGCTTGTGCATATTTAACAAACATGACTTTTCTAACAAAAAAATAATCAAAATCAATAGATTTATCTTTATCAATAAACTCATTTGGTTCGTTTTCAAAGGGAAGTTTTATATTTAAACCAACAGAAATTCCATTAGCTTTCTTAGCCCCTTTATTTGCGGCTTCCATTATTCCAGGTCCACCTCCGGTAATAACACCTAAACCTTTCGAAACAATTAGTTCAGAAATTTTAATAGTTTCTTTGTAGTAATAGTTGTCAGGTTTTGTACGAGCAGATCCAAATATTGAAATACATGGACCAATTTCAGAAAGTCTTTCGTAACCCTCAACAAGCTCTCCCATAACTTTAAAGACTGACCATGAGTCATGAGATCTTTTTTTAAACCATTCTTGACTATTCACTACTTAAATTTAACTCCTTTTTTATAAAACGACCTGTAATGGAATTTTTATTTTTGATAAATTCATTAAATGAACCTTGATATGTAATTGTTCCTCCCTCTTCGCCACCCTTAGGACCAAGTTCAATAATATAATCAACCACTTTTAACATATCTATATTATGTTCGATTATTATAATTGTATTTCCTTTACTGGATAATTTATAAATTATTTCCAGAAGAAGTTTTATATCTTCAAAATGTAGCCCTGTAGTTGGCTCATCAAAAATAAATATTGTTTTACCGGTATCTTTTTTAGATAATTCGGTTGCTAATTTTATTCTTTGCGCCTCACCGCCTGATAATGTTGTTGATGACTGACCTAAAGAAATATATCCAAGCCCCACATCAATTAAAGTGTTTAACTTTCTAATAATTTTAGGGTAATTTTCAAATAGTAAAGCTGCTTCTCTTATGGTCATATTTAATATTTCTGAAATACTTTTACCTTTAAATTTTACCATTAAAGTTTCCGTATTAAATCTTTTTCCATTGCAGTCATCACATTCAACATAAATATCAGGTAAAAAATTCATTTCAATCTTTTTCATTCCAGCTCCCATACATTCTTCACATCTTCCTCCTTTAACATTAAAACTAAATCTTCCAGGTTTATACCCTCTAATTGTTGACTCAGGTAAATTTGAAAACAATTCCCTTATATCATTATATATTCCTGTATATGTTGCTGGATTACTTCTTGCTGTTTTACCAATAGGAGATTGGTTAATTTGTATCACTTTATCAATTAGATTGATGCCTTCAACACTTTTATATTGTAAAGGAATTTTATTTCCATTATATATTTTTTTATTTAAAATTGGATATAATGTTTCATTTATCAATGTAGATTTACCACTTCCTGAAACACCACACACACCAGTAATTGATCCAATTGGAATTTTTACATCAATATTTTTTAAATTATTTCCCGAACAACCAACTAATTTTATAAAATTGTCAAATTCAATATTTGATTTATTTGATCTTAAAATATTTTCTTGACCATTAAGATATTTTGCTGTAAGAGTTGAAGACTTAGTTATATTTTCTGATTTATCATTAAAAACAATATTTCCACCATTTTTTCCTGCACCAGGTCCAATATCAACAATGAAATCAGATTTTAACATAATATCTTTATCATGTTCTACTACTATAATTGTATTTCCAATATCTCTAAGTTTTTTTAACGAATTGATTAGTTTATTATTATCAATTTGGTGTAATCCTATGGAAGGTTCATCTAAAATGTATAAAACATCTTGTAATTGCGATCCTATTTGCGTTGCTAATCTTATTCTTTGAGATTCACCCCCGGAAAGTGTTTTTGTTTCTCTATTAAGAGTTAAATAATCTAAACCAACATCTAAAATAAAATTAATTCTTTTTGAAATTTCTTTTATGATCTGTTTAGATATTGCTAATTTTTTTGAGTCTAGTTTTTTATCAAGATTAATTATCCATTCGTTTAATTTTATAAAACTCATTTCAGTTAAATCTGAAATACTTTTATCTAATATTTTAAAATTCAAAGCTTCTTTCTTCAATCTTTTTCCATTACATACATCACAAGTAGACTTTATCATATAATTTTTTGCCCAAGATTTTAATTTTTTACTTTCGGAAAAAGAATATTGATTTTCAATAAAACTTACTATACCTTCAAAATCAATACTATAAGTCCTTGTTAACCCTAGTGATTTTGAGATTATTTCAAATTTCTCTTTACCTCCAAATAAAATAATATCAAGAGCTTTTTTTGGAATTTTTTTAATTGGATCTTTTATATCGAAATTATATTTACTTGAAATATTTTTTAATTGGTTAAACATCCAATTATTTTTATATGATCCTACAGCTGTAATACCTCCTGAAAATATTGAAATATTTTTGTCTGGAATTAATGTATTTATGTCAACTTCATTTAAGAATCCTAAACCTTTGCAATTTTTACACATTCCGTATGGAGAATTAAAAGAGAAGGAATTTGGTTCTGGAATTTCATATGAAATGCCAGATTCAGGACATATTAAATTTTTACTGTAATATGATGGTATTTCATTTTCATCAATAATTAGAATTGAGTTATTTCCATTAGATAATGCGATATTAAGACTGTTTTTTAGTCTTTCATCCGAGTTGTTATCATTTTTAAGTGTAAAATTATCCACTAAAATTTCTATTGTATGAATTTTATATCTGTCGAGTTCCATCCCATTTTCAATATCAATTATAACATCATCAACTCTGACTTTATCAAACCCTTGTTTCTTAACACTAGCGAATAAATCTCTGTAATGACCTTTTCTAGATTTAATAACTGGTGATAAAATTTTAATTCTTTTTTCAAAATACTTTGATTTAATCAATTCAAATATTTCAGAATCAGTATATCTTATCATTTTATTTCCTGTTATATAACTATGAGCATCAGATGCTCTTGCATATAATAATCTTAGAAAATCATAAATTTCTGTAATTGTCCCAACTGTTGATCTGGGGTTTTTTGTTGTAGTTTTTTGTTCAATGGCAATAACAGGGGATAATCCATCAATTTTATCAACATTAGGTCTTTTTAACTCACCAATAAACTGTCTAGCGTATACTGAAAAGGTTTCTATATACCTTCTTTGAGCTTCAGCATAGATTGTGTCAAAAGCAAGGGATGATTTACCGCTTCCTGAAAGTCCGGTAATAACAATTAAATTATTTCTTGGAATTTTGAGGTTAATATTTTTTAGGTTATGAACTTTACAGCCCTCAATTGAAATATAATCTTCCATTCAAAATTTGATAATCTTCTAATATATGAATTAAATTATATTATTTACCGTCTGCGTAATCATCTCCTCTAGGATCAGCAGCAGTATATATTTTATTGTTTTTGATTAATATTGCATCGACTCTTCCAATTGATGAAGGTTTATTGTTAAATATATAGCCGTCGTTTTTTAATGAATCAAGAACTTTATTAGAAAAAGCATTTGACTCATAATAAATTTTATCTGGTAACCATAAGTGATGAAATCTAGATTTATTAACGGCATTTTGAATTGACATATTAAACATTGATACGTTTAAAATTGTTTGTAAAACTGATGTTATTATTGTTGGACCTCCAGGACTACCAAGAATCATAAATAACTCATTGTTTTTTTCAATGATTGTAGGTGTCATAGAACTAAGCATTCTTTTTTCAGGAGAAATTGAATTATTAATTCCTCCAATAAGACCATATATATTTGGAACGCCTGGTTTAATTGAAAAATCATCCATCTCATTATTATAAAAATATCCTAATGTTGGTGAAATTAACTTAGAACCAAAGTTTGAATTTAATGTTGTAGTTACTGAAACTGCATTTCCAAATGAATCTGTAATAGAGTAGTGGGTAGTTTCTTTGGATTCATATAATTTGATGTCACCATGTTTAATTTCTGAAGATTTCTTTGGTTTAATAAAGTTTATTTCACTAAATCTTTTTTTTAAATATTTATGTGAAACAATTGAATCAATAAAATTCTGCTTTATAAAGTCTGGATCACCTAAATAGTAACTTCTGTCAGCATAAGACAATTTTTCTAATTCAACCAAAGATTTAACATATTGATATTCTGAATTAGTAATTTCATCAGTGTTTAAAAATTTTAAACTTTTTAAAATTTGCGATAGAACAATTCCTCCACTAGATGGTAATCCCATTGTTATTACTTTCAAGTCATTGTAATTAAAAATAAAAGGATCCCTCCATATTGGCGTATATTTAATCATATCCTCAGTTGATATAATTCCTCCCTTAGATTGGATATACTCTACAGCATTATCAGCGAGTTCACCATTATAAAATGATTTAAAACCATTTTCGAGAAGTATCTTTAAAGTATTGTATAGTTGAGGGTTTTTAAATACAAAACCTTCATGAAAATCATAATCAAATAGTTCTATTTGATCGTTAAGTTGTAAGATTTTATTTTTTGAAGAATTAAATAATGAAGCTTGTTTTTTAGTTAATTTAAATCCATTCTTAGCTAGCATCAAAGCGGGCTTAAATATTGAATCGAGAGGTAAAGAACCAAACTTTTTATAAACTTCATTAAGACCAGCTGGAGTTCCTGGAACACCTATTGAAAGAGAACCTTCTCTACTAAGATTTGGAATTACACTATTATTTTGGTCTAGATACATGTTTTTACTTGCTTTCAATGGTGCTTTTTCACGAAAATCTAATGAACCGGTATTACCATTAAAATCTCTGTAGACTAAAAATCCTCCACCTCCTAAATTCCCTGCATTTGGATAAACAACAGAAAGAGCTAGATCAACTGCGATCATTGCATCAAAAGCATTTCCACCCATTTCTAATATTTCGATTCCTGCAAGAGTTGCCTCTTTTTTTGCAGAAACAATAGCATAATCATTGTAAAATTTATTCTTATCACATGAAATAACTAATAAGAATAAAAAGAAGATATATTGATAACTATTATTTATCATTAGAGTAAATATATAATAATCAGAGTGTATATTTGCATATGACTTTAATTAAATCAATATCTGGAATTAGAGGAACTATTGGCGGAGTTCATGGAGATAATTTAACTCCTATAGATGCTGTAAATTTTGGATGCGCCTATGGTCAATGGTTAATAAATAAAAATCCTAACTCAAAACATAAGATAATCATTGGTAGAGATGCCAGAATTTCAGGCGAGATGATTCAAAATCTTGTTCAATTTTCTTTGATATCAATGGGAATAGATATCGTTGATCTGGGACTTTCAACTACACCAACAGTGGAGTTAATGGTTAAAAAACATAATGCTGATGGTGGAATTATCATAACCGCAAGTCATAATCCAACACAATGGAATGCTCTTAAATTATTAAACGAAAATGGTGAGTTTTTAAATTCACATGAAGGAAAATTAATTGTAGATTTTTCAGAAAATAAAAACTTCACATTTTCTCAAGTAGAAGACCTAGGTACACTAACTAAAGAAAATCAATCTATGAATCAACACATTGATTCTGTATTGAATTTAAATCTTGTTAATGCTGAAAAAATAAAAGCAAAAAAACTTAAAATTGTAGTTGATGCTGTTAATTCAACAGGTGGAATAATTGTACCTGACTTTTTAAATAAATTAGATATCGAAGTGATTAAACTTTACTGTCAACCTAATGGTAATTTTCCCCACAATCCAGAACCATTAAAAAATAACCTAAAAGATTTGTCAAATAAAGTTATAGAAACAGGTGCTGATATGGGAATAGCAGTTGACCCTGATGTTGACCGTTTAGTATTTATGTGCGAGAATGGAGAGCTTTTTGGAGAAGAGAACACTCTAGTAGCTTGTTCTGATTATGTTCTAAGTAAAACACCAGGAAATACGGTTTCAAATTTGTCTTCATCAAGAGCTTTAAATGATATCACATTAGAATATAATCAAACTCATTATTATAGTGCAGTAGGTGAAGTAAATGTTATTGAAAAAATGAAAGAAGTTAATGCCATAATTGGTGGCGAAGGAAATGGAGGCGTAATTTACCCTGAAAGTCACTACGGTAGGGATGCAATAGTTGGAATAGGATTGTTTTTATCACTCTATTGTGAAAGAAATTTAAGTGCAAGTAATCTTTTAAATACTTATCCAAAATATTATATGGTGAAAGAAAAAATTAATCTATCTAGCTCCATTAATGTTGACAAAATATTAAATCAAATTGCCGAGGAATATAAAAACGAAAAAATAGATTTAGTTGATGGAGTCAGAATAGATTTTATTGATAGTTGGGTTCAGTTAAGAAAATCTAATACTGAACCAATTATAAGAATCTACAGTGAGGCTAAAAGTGAAGAAAAATCAAATAACCTAATCTCAGAAATAAAAACTTTAATTAAAGAAATTGCTTCTTAATCTTTTGGAGCTTTTCCCGAGTGTTTGAATCTATTATGAGTCCATAAATATGGGTGAGGATCTTCGTGTAATTGATTTTCTACTAATCTTAAATATTTTTCAGTTATTTCATAATCATCATAATCATTTGGGTTTTCTGTAATAAGTTGAAATTCAACAGAATAATATCCTCTTTTTAATTTCTTCATTCTACCATAAACAACAGGAAGATTATATTTTTTTGCTATTCTTTCGGAACCAGTAAAGACTGGTACTTTAACTCCTAAAAATTTACTCCAATAACTTTTTGTTCTCAACTGAGGAGATTGGTCGGCAACTAATCCATAAAGGTAAGGTGTCTTTGATTCAGATTCTCTTTTATGAATTTCTTTAATAGCATCATATCTAGAAATTAATTCTAAACCATGTCTAGATCTAGAGTTATACATAAAATCATTAACTGATTTATTTTTTATTGGCGTATATACTACCAAAAATTTGTGTTTAATGTAGTAAGGAAGACTTGTGCACCATTCATATCCTGAGTAATGTGAACACATAAAAACAACACTCTTACCTTGATTATAAAACTTATTTAATAGTTCAACATTTTTGACATTAAATTTATTATCAAAATCACTTTTTGAAAAAGAATCCATTTTGATTGATTCCAAATATAAATCAGTAAAATATCTATAAAATTTTTTAGTAATTATGTTTATTTGATAGGGTTCTAAATTTAAATTACTTCTTTTGAGATTTTTGGATACAAGATCTACTCTGTACTTAAAAACACGATAGATTAGAAAATTTAAAATATCTGAAATTACATATACAATGCTTAAAGGAAGGCTATTAATTAGCTTGAAGAACAGAGATAAAACCACAATTTCTTTAATTATTATTTAAAGAAGCATTCAATACAAATTCTAATTCATCACTGTAAAGATTTTTCGCAATAATTTTTCTTTCAGGATCAATGAGAAATGAAGTTGGAACTCCCTCTGAAGCAACATTGTATAATTTAGATATTGGATC
>Ga0163110_10000501_pt1 | contig 18741 bp, 6 predicted proteins | sample CRUFie1St17metaG_FD_108703 | JGI IMG/M metagenome (GOLD analysis project Ga0163110, IMG submission 108703) | Marine microbial communities from the Costa Rica Dome - CRUD Field 142mm St17 metaG | ecosystem: Environmental > Aquatic > Marine > Oceanic > Photic zone | place: Costa Rica: the Eastern...
CAGTTGGTCCTACGTTACCAATACCACCTTGTCCACCTGTTGCACCTTTTTGTCCTTTTGGACCTGTTCCTCCTTGATTACCAATTGGTCCTTGTGCACCTGTCGCACCTTTTTGTCCTTTAGGTCCTGTTGCTCCAATATTACCCTGAGGTCCTACATTACCTTGAGCACCAATACTTCCTTTAGGTCCTGTTGGTCCTACAGGTCCAATTGCTCCAATTGCACCTTTAGGTCCAGTTGGACCTACGTTACCTTGAGCACCAATATTACCTTGAGGTCCTACGTTACCTTGAGCTCCAATAGCACCTTTATTACCTTGTGGACCTACATTACCTTGTGCACCAATAGCTCCCTTAGGACCTGTTGGCCCTACATTACCCTGAGCACCAATTGATCCTTTAGGTCCAGTTGGTCCTACGTTACCTTGTGGACCTGTTGAACCTACTGCACCTTTAGGTCCTGTTGGTCCTACGTTACCTTGAGCACCTATAGCACCTTTTGGTCCTGTTGGTCCTACGTTACCTTGTGGACCTGTTGATCCTCCAGCACCTTTTTGTCCTTTAGGTCCAGTTGCACCAATATCTCCTTGAGGTCCTACATTACCCTGAGGTCCTGTTGCTCCAATAGCACCTTTAGGCCCTGTTGGTCCTACATTACCTTGTCCACCTTGAGCACCTATTGCACCTTTTGGCCCAGTTGGTCCTACATTACCTTGTGCACCAATTGCACCTTTAGGTCCTGTTGGTCCTACGTTACCTTGAGCACCAGTTGCACCCTTATTACCTTGGGCACCTATATTACCTTGAGCACCAATTGCTCCTTTATTACCTTGAGGTCCAGTTGTACCTTGAATACCTTGTGCACCAACATTTCCTTGAGGTCCTGTTGCTCCAATTGCACCTTTATCTCCCTGAGGTCCTGTTGGTCCTACAGGTCCTGTTGTACCCTGAATACCTTGAGCACCTACATTACCTTGAGGTCCTGTTGAACCTACTTCTCCTTTTTGTCCTTTTGGTCCTGTTGGTCCTACAGGTCCTGTTGTACCTTGGATACCTTGTGCTCCTGTTGCACCTTTATTACCTTGTGGTCCCGTTGTACCTTGTGTTCCAGTAGTACCTTGAGTACCTGTTGTACCTTGAGCTCCTACTGCGCCTTTTTGTCCTTTTGAACCAGTTGTACCTTGAATACCTTGTGCTCCTGTATCACCCTTATCACCAGTTGTTACAAATGATACAATTATATCTTCTGAGTTACTAAATGGTGAAGCAGCTGAACCAGCTTCATTTGTTATATTTAAAGTCCACCATGTTCCGTTATCTGTAAGATCTGTAATTGCAAAAGTTAAGAATTGAGTTGCATCAGTTCTATTAGATATTCTAATGTGACCTTTAACAGCTGAAGTAACACTATCAATAGTTGATAATGTTGAAGCTATACTAGTACCATTATCATCAGTTTCATCTATATAAGATAGTGTAGCTGAATTTTGTGTACTATTATTTAATCTTATTTTACCAGTACCAGGATCTGAAGATGATGTTGATGAATCAAATGTAAAATCAAATGAATTACCACCGAAGTTACCATCTGTACCTTGAATACCTTGTGTTCCTTGTGTTCCTTGTGTTCCTTGGATACCTTGTACACCCTGAGCTCCAGTAGCTCCTTTTTGTCCTTTTGAACCTGTAGTACCTTGAATTCCTTGTGTACCCTGAATACCTTGTGTTCCAGTAGTTCCTTGTGCTCCTGTAGCACCTTTTTGTCCTTTTGAACCAGTTGTACCTTGGATACCTTGTACTCCTTGAGTACCCTGTGTTCCTTGAATTCCTTGTGTTCCTTGAGGTCCAGTAGTACCCTGAATACCTTGAGCTCCAGTAGCTCCTTTTTGTCCTTTTGTACCAGTTGTTCCTTGAGCACCTGTTGTTCCCTGAGCTCCAGTTATACCTTGTATACCTTGAATTCCTTGTGTACCCTGAGTTCCTTGTGAACCTGTATTTCCTGTAGTACCCTGAATACCTTGAGCTCCTGTTGCACCTTTTTGTCCTTTAGTTCCTGTTTCTCCTTGTGTTCCAGTTGTACCTTGTGTTCCTGTTGTTCCTTGTGTTCCAGTTGTACCTTGTGTACCTGTTGTTCCTTGAGCACCAGTTGCACCTTTTTGTCCTGTTGTACCTTGAGCTCCTGTTATACCCTGTATTCCTTGAATTCCTTGTACACCTTGTGTTCCTTGTGTTCCTTGAGTACCCTGAGCACCAGTATCACCAGTAGTACCTTGAATACCTTGAGCACCAGTTGTTCCTTGAGTACCTGTATCTCCTGTTGTTCCTTGAGCACCAGTAGCTCCTTTTTGTCCTTTTTGTCCTTTAGTACCAGTAATACCCTGAATACCTTGAGTACCTTGAACTCCTTGAGCACCTGTAGTACCTTGAGTACCTTGTATTCCTTGAGTACCCTGAGTACCAGTTGTACCCTGAGCACCTGTTATACCTTGTATTCCTTGTATACCTTGTACTCCTTGAGTACCTTGAGTTCCTTGTGTTCCTTGAGCTCCAGTATCACCTTTTTGTCCTTTAGTACCTGTTTCTCCTTGTGCACCAGTTGCACCTTTTTGTCCTTTAGTACCAGTTATACCTTGTGTACCTTGTGTACCTTGTGCACCTGTTATACCTTGAATACCTTGTATTCCTTGTGTTCCCTGAGTACCTTGAGTACCTGTAGCACCTTGTGCACCAGTATCTCCTTTTTGTCCTTTTGAACCTGTTTCACCTTGTGTACCTGTAGCACCTTTTTGTCCTTTAGTACCTGTTGTACCTTGAGTACCTGTAGCTCCTTGAGAACCAGTTGTTCCTTGTGTACCCTGAATTCCCTGTGCACCTGTTATACCTTGTATTCCTTGAGTTCCTTGAATACCTTGTGCACCTACATCACCTTCAGCACCTTGTACTCCTAAAGGTCCTGTATTACCTTGAATACCTTGAGTACCCTGAGCACCTATTATACCTTGAATACCTTGAAGACCTGTAATACCTACTGAACCTTGAATTCCTTGAGTACCTTGAATACCTTGGGTTCCTTGAATTCCTTGTGTGCCTTGTGTTCCTTGAGCACCAGTAGTACCTTGAGCTCCAGTATCACCTTTATCACCAACTGCAACAAATGAAACAATAATATCTTCTGCATTTGAGAAAGGTGAAGCAGCTGAGCTAGCTTCTGCTGTTAAATCTAATGTCCACCAAGTACCATTATCTGTTAAATCACTAATAGCAAATGTTATAAATTGAGTTGCATCAGTTCTATTTGAAATTCTTATATGTCCTTTAACTGCCGAAGTAACACTATCAATTGTTTGTAAAGTTGAAGCAATGCTGTTTCCATCATCATCAGTTTCATCAATATAACCCGCTGTTGCTGAGTTTTGAGTAGCATTATTTAATCTAATTTTTCCTTGTCCTGGATCTGAAGCTGTAGTACTTGAATCAAAAGTAAAATCAAATGAATTACCTCCAAAATTACCATCTACACCTTGTAAACCTTGTGTACCTTGTGTTCCTTGAGTACCCTGAGTACCTTGTGTTCCCTGAATACCTTGTGTTCCCTGAATACCTTGTACTCCTTGTGTTCCTTGAATACCTTGAGCACCTAAAGTACCTTGAATACCTTGTGTACCCTGAGTACCTTGAGTACCAAAAGTACCTTGAATACCTTGAGCACCAGTTGTTCCTTGAGCACCAATAGCACCTTGTGTACCGGTTTCTCCTTGAGCACCCTTATCACCAGTAATACCTTGAATACCTTGTATTCCTTGAGTACCTTGAGTACCTGTATTACCTTGTATTCCTTGAGTACCTTGTGTACCAGTTTCTCCTTGAGTACCTGTTTCTCCTTGGGCACCAGTTACACCAATTTCTCCTTTTTGTCCTTTTGTACCTGTTATTCCTTGTGTACCTTGTGTTCCTTGAGCACCTGTTATACCTTGAATACCCTGAGTTCCTTGTGTTCCTTGTGTACCAGTTTCACCTTGTGTACCTGTAGCACCAGTAGTACCTTGAGTACCCTGAATACCTTGTGTTCCAGTTTCTCCTTGAGTTCCAGTTATACCTTGTATTCCTTGTGTTCCCTGAGTTCCTTGTATTCCTTGTGTACCTTGTGTTCCTTGGGTTCCAGTTGTTCCCTGAGCACCCGTAGCTCCTTGTACACCTTGAATACCTTGAATTCCTTGAGTACCTTGAATACCTTGGGTTCCTTGAATTCCTTGTGTGCCTTGTGTTCCTTGTGCACCAGTTATACCTTGAATTCCTTGTGTACCTTGTGTTCCAGTTGTTCCTTGAGATCCGGTTATACCTTGAATTCCTTGAATACCCTGTGTTCCAGTTTCTCCTTGAGTTCCAGTTTCACCTTGTGTACCAGTTGTACCCTGAATACCTTGTGTTCCTGTTGTACCTTGAGTTCCAGTAGCACCTTGTGCTCCAGTTATACCTTGAATTCCTTGTGTGCCTTGTGTACCTTGAGTTCCTTGTGAACCAATAGTACCTTGAATTCCTTGAACACCTTGTGCACCTGTAGTACCTTGTGTTCCTTGAGTACCTTGAGTACCTTGAGCACCATCTGATAAAGTTTCAATATCAAGTTGACCACCCATATTTGGATGATTCTGGCAATAATAATATAATGTATTTGGCGCATCTTGTGGTACTTTAAATGTTGAAATTAAATCAGTACCAGCTGTTCCGCCATTTGTACTCCAACCGTCTGTATATTGAGATCCACCGTTATGTGTTCCATCATCTGTTGTAGAAATTGCAATTGGGTGAGTACTATTTGTTCCAGCTGATTGGTCAAATGTATAAGTAAATCCTCTAAGTAATTCTAAAGTTGGTTGTTGAGCACCATCTATATAATAATCACCACCAGAAACTGTTACAACAAAAGCATCTGTAATTGGTTCACTACCTGTTATACCTTGAACACCTTGTGTACCTTGAATTCCTTGTGTTCCTTGAGTACCTTGTGTTCCTGTTGTTCCTTGTGTTCCTGTTGTACCTTGCGTACCAGTAATACCTTGAATACCTTGAGTTCCTTGAATTCCTTGTGTGCCTTGTGTTCCTTGAGCACCTGTTATACCTTGAATACCTTGTATTCCTTGAGTACCTTGAGTACCAACTTCTCCTTTTTGTCCTTTTGAACCTTGATCACCAGTATTACCTTGTGTACCAGTAGATCCTTGAGTACCAGTAGTACCTTGAGTACCAGTTGTACCTTGAATACCCTGAGTTCCTTGAATACCCTGAACACCTTGTGTTCCTTGAGTACCTTGAGCACCCGTTATACCTTGAATTCCTTGTGTACCTTGAGGACCTGTAGTTCCTTGATTACCAATTGTACCTTGTATTCCTGTTGCACCCTGAATACCAGTAATACCTTGAATTCCTTGAACACCTTGTGCACCTGTGGTACCTTGAGTACCTTGAGCACCTGTATCTCCTTTATCTCCAACAGAAACAAATGAACAAATAATATCTTCAGCATTTGAGAATGGTGCTGCAGCAGAACTTGCTTCATTCGTTATATTTAATGTCCACCAAGTACCATTATCAGTAAGATCAGAAATTGCAAAAGTTAAGAATTGAGAAGCATCTGTTCTATTTGCAATTCTAATATGACCTTTAACTGCTGAAGTAACTGAATCTATTGTTTGAAGAGTTGATTCAATACTTGATCCACCAGCATCATTTTGTGATATGTAAGCTGCTGTAGCAGTATTTTGAGTAGCACTATTTAAAGCAATATCACCTGAACCTGGATCAGCTGATGTTGTAGATGTATCAAATGAATAATTAAATGAATTACCACCAAAATTACCATCTGTACCTTGAATACCTTGAGTACCTTGTGTACCAGTTTCTCCTTGTGCTCCAGTAATACCTTGTATTCCTTGAGTACCTTGTGTACCTGTAGTTCCTTGAATACCCTGAGTTCCTTGTGTTCCTTGTGTTCCAGTTTCACCTTGAGCACCTGTAATACCTTGTATTCCTTGAGTACCTTGAGTTCCTGTTTCACCTTGAGTTCCATCTGTACCTTGTGTACCTGTATTACCTTGTGTACCTGTAGCACCTTGAGTTCCAGTTGTTCCCTGAGAACCAGTAATACCTTGAGCTCCAGTTGCACCTTGAGTACCTAATTCACCTTTTTGTCCTTTTACACCATCAGTAGATGAACCAGAAATTCCTTGAATACCTTGTATACCTTGTGTACCTGTTGTACCCTGAATACCTTGTGTACCAGTAGCACCTTGTGTTCCTGCTCCAGTTATACCTTGTATACCTTGAGTACCAGTAATACCTTGTATACCTTGGATTCCCTGAGCTCCTGTACCACCTGGGGCACCATCATCTCCAACACTTCCTTGAATACCTTGAACACCTTGATTTCCAGTAGTTCCTTGGGTTCCAGTTATACCTTGTATTCCTTGAGTACCTTGAATTCCTTGTGTACCCTGAGTACCTGTAGCACCTTGGGTTCCTGTTTCACCTTGTGTACCTGTAATACCTTGTATACCTTGAATACCTTGTATGCCCTGAGTTCCTTGTATACCCTGTGTTCCTTGGGTTCCAGTTGTACCTTGATTACCAGTTGTTCCTTGAGCACCTGTTTCACCCTGTGTTCCTGTTGTTCCTTGAGCACCTGTAATACCTTGTGCACCAACATTACCTGTTATACCCTGTATACCTTGTATACCTTGGGTTCCTTGTGTTCCTTGAGTTCCTTGTGTTCCAGTTTCACCCTGAGTACCTTGAATACCTTGTGTTCCGGTTTCTCCTTGAGCACCAACTTCTCCTTTTTGTCCTTTAGTACCAGTTATACCTTGAGTACCTTGTGTTCCTGTTGTTCCTTGAGCACCTGTTGTTCCTTGTGTTCCTGTTTCACCTTGTGTACCAGTTATACCTTGTATACCTTGTGTACCCTGTGTACCAGTTGTACCTTGTGAACCTGTAATTCCTTGTATGCCTTGTATGCCTTGTATTCCTTGAGTACCTTGTGTTCCGGTTTCTCCTTGTGTTCCAATTGCACCTTTTTGTCCTTTTGTACCTGTACTACCTTGTGTACCTTGTGTACCTTGAGCACCTTTTTCTCCTTTTGTACCAGTAGCACCTTGAGCACCAGTAATACCTTGAATACCCTGTGTTCCTTGAATACCCTGTGTACCAGTTGTACCAGTTTCACCTTGTGTACCTATAGTTCCTTGAGTACCCTGAGTTCCTGTTTCACCTTGAGCTCCTGTTATACCTTGAATTCCTTGAACACCTTGTGCACCTGTAGTACCTTGAGTACCTTGAGCACCTGTAATACCTTGATTACCAACAGGACCAGTTTCACCTTGTGTTCCAGTAGTACCTGTTGCTCCTTGAGCACCTTTTGCTCCTTTTTGTCCAGTAGTACCTTGTGCACCTGTTGTTCCTTGAGAACCAACACCTGAAGCAAATGATAAGTTACCGGATCCATCAGTTTTTATTACTTGATCTGCTGAACCATCTGAAGTTGGATAGATAAGTCCACTAGCGGTAAGTGCTGTGGATACATTTAATTTGTTTAATTCTGCGTTAGAACCACTAACGACAACTTTTTTCCAATTGGGCATATATCTAAATTAATTATGGTTGGTAACTCAAAATGAGCCCACTTCCGTAAGGCCTATAATTTATTCTTTATTATAAATATATAGAGTGGAATTAAATATTACTTTTTATCCCTAAGATCTGCGATTTGTTTTTGCTGTTCTTTAATTGCTTCAATTAATAAAGGAACAATTTTTTCATATTTAACAGCTTTGTAACCATTTTCTCTTGTTTCAACAACATCTGGTAGTACTTCTTCAATTTCTTGTGCAATAACTCCAATATCATGACCATCATGAGGATGAATAAATCTCTTTTCTTCCTCAGTTAAAGGTTTCCAATCAAATTCTACTCCACTTATTTGTAAAAGTTTTTCAATTGGGTTATCTATTGGAATAATATTTTCTTTTAATCTTTTATCTGAAGAATAATAAGCTACAACATCGTTAGTAGCATTTATTGCACCAACAGTTGTTAAAGCTGCTGAACTACCAACCACTAAAGTACCAATAAGATTTACTCTTTCACCTCCTGTAATAGCAGTACTTTGGATAAATGAACTTCCAGAAATTACATTACTTGCACTACCAACTGCAATTTGTCCACTTGGTAATGGAGCTGTAGCACCAGAAGGACCTTGAGCACCTGAACCTGCAGGACCTTGAGCACCCGGCTCACCTTTAGAACCTGAAGCACCTGTAGGACCTGTTGGGCCTGAAGTTGCTGCTACCCATCTCGTTCCACCTGAAACAGATGATAATACTTGTCCTGAAGAACCTGAAGAAGCAGTGTTATCATATAATGCATCTTGGAATCTAATAGAACCACTAATATCTAAATTGTAAGAAGGAGAACTTTCATGAATACCAATTTTACCGTCTGAAGCACGAACAAAAATTGCATGCATTGGAGTTATACCTTCATCTGTTTCAACTCTAAAATCAGTATCAACACTATTTTCATTAATTACAACTTCTGATTGTCCTGAAGCATTAGGATTAACGGAAGAAATCATTTTTCTTGTTCCAGTAACAATGTCTAATCTATCAACAGAACCAACTCTAGATGCACTAATATTAGTAGAAGAATCGGGACCAAAATATATTGAAGTTTGATTTTCTGATAGTGATAATACATCGGATGATTCAATCCAAGTAATATGTTCTGAACCAGTTATACCACCATTACCACCTAAAATAGCAAAACTTTGATCACCATCATTAGTTATTGAAGCTGCAGCACCTTTTTGTCCCTTAGGACCAGCAACTGCAGATGGTTCACCTTTTGAACCTTTTGGACCTGCAACTGCAGATGGTTCACCTTTTGTTCCTTTTGGACCCGCAACAGAAGATGGTTCACCTTTTGAACCTTTTGGTCCTGTATCACCTTTTGGACCTGCAACAGCAGATGGTTCACCTTTTGTTCCTGTTATACCTTGTGCTCCTTTTGGACCAGTAGTACCTGTTATACCTTGTGCACCAGTATCTCCTTGTGCACCAGTTTCTCCTTGAGTACCTGTTTCACCTTGTGTACCAGTTTCTCCTTGAGCACCTGTAGTACCTTGAGTACCTTGAGTACCAGTTGCTCCTTGAGTACCAGTTGCTCCTTGTGGTCCTGTTGTACCTTGAATACCTTGTGTTCCAGTAATTCCTTGAATACCCTGTGCACCAGTTGCACCTTGTGTGCCGGTTGCACCTTGTGTTCCAGTAGCACCTTGTGTTCCAGTTGTACCTTGAGTACCTTGAGCACCTGTATCACCTTTATCTCCAGTAGTTACAAATGAACAAATAACATCTTCTAAATTTGAAAATGGAGAATCGGATGAAAATGCTTCTTGTGAAATATCTAATGTCCACCAACCTGTATTATCTGTTAAATCACTAATTGCAAATAAAATAAATTGTGAAGAATCTATTATATTAGATAATCTAACATGACCTTTAACTGCTGAACCTACTGAGTCAATAGATTGCATAAATGATGAAATATCATTACCATTATCATCAGTATCATCAATATACATTGCAGTTGCACCTTTTTGTCCCGCAGCTGCACCTGAGAGTGAATTTAATCTAACTTTTCCTGTACCAGGATCTGCTGCAGCAGCTGATGAACCATCAAAAGTATAATCAAATGTAGCTCCACCAAAATTACCATCAGTACCTTGAGTACCAGTTGTTCCTTGTGTTCCTGTTGTTCCTTGAGGACCTACTGAACCAACACCTGTAGTACCTTGAATACCTTGTGATCCCGTAGAACCTGTAGTACCTTGAATACCTTGGGCTCCTGTAGTACCTTGTGATCCAACACCAATTTCTCCTTTTGTACCTGTATTACCTTGTGTTCCAGTTGTACCTTGAGCACCTTTTTGTCCTTTTGTACCTGTTGCTCCTTGTGCACCAGTTGATCCCTGAACACCTATTTCTCCTTTTTGTCCTTTTTCACCAGTTTCACCTTGTGTACCGGTTGCACCTTGTGTTCCAGTTGTACCTTGAATACCTTGAGCACCAACAGCTCCTTTTTGACCTTTTTGTCCTAAAGTACCTTGAGCACCAGTTTCACCTTGTGCACCTTTTTGTCCTGTAATACCTTGAATACCCTGGGTACCAGTAGCACCTTGTGCACCAGTTTCTCCTTGAGTACCTTTTTGTCCTTTTTGTCCAGTTTCACCTTGTGTTCCTGTTGTACCTTGACTTCCTGTTATACCTTGAATACCTTGAACACCTTGTGAACCAGTTTGACCTTGTGCACCTGTAGTACCTTGAGTACCTTGAGTACCAGTTGCTCCTTGAGTACCAGTAGCACCTTGTGAACCTGTAATACCTTGAATACCTTGAACACCTTGTGCACCTTTTTGACCATCTGTTCCTTGAGTACCTGTTTCACCTTGTGTACCTGTATTACCTTGAATACCTTGTATTCCTTGAGCTCCAGTTGTACCTTGAGCACCTTTTGCACCTTCTGTTCCTTGTGCTCCTGTTGTACCAGTAATACCTTGTGGACCAGTAGCACCTGTTATACCTTGTAAACCTTGTGCTCCAACTTCTCCTTTTTGTCCTTTTGTACCAGTTGACCCAGTAGTACCTTGAATACCCTGAGGACCTACATTACCTGTATTACCTTGTGTTCCTTGAGCACCTTGAGCACCAGTATTACCTGTTGTACCTTGAATACCTTGAGCACCTGTTTCACCCTGTGTTCCTGTTTCTCCTTGAGTACCTGTTTCACCTTGTGTACCAGTAGTACCTTGTGAACCAAAAGTACCTTGAATACCTTGAGCACCAGTTGTACCTTGAGCTCCTTGTGTACCAGTAGCACCTTGTGTACCAGTTGTACCTTGTGTACCAGTTCCACCTGTTGTACCAGTAGTACCTTGAGTACCAGTAGCACCTTGAGCACCAGTACTACCTTGAATACCTTGAGCTCCTGTTATACCCTGAGTACCTTGAACACCTTGAGTACCTTGTGTACCTTGTGCTCCAATTGAAGTATCATAATATAAAACACCTGAACCAGTATCGGCTACTAAAACTTGTAAAGCATTTGAAGCAGAAGGATTAGATTGAACATTTTCAATCTTAAATTTATCTCCAGAAGTTGCTAAATGGAAAGTAGATGAACCAGAAACTGCTAAAGAACCTGAAATGCCAATTTCATATCCAACTGTAGATGTAGGGTTAAATGCATCAAATGATTGGGATACCTGTAACGCTTCAATAGTTTGTCCCGTTTCTACACCAGTTTTTATTATCTTTTTAAGAGCCATTAGGTAGAATTATATTTTTATTTATTATAAATATTAAGCAGAGAGGAATAAATGTAACCCATTAAAAGAAAATAATTTATGAATAAATATAAATATCACCATTTGCGTCTACATACATGTTTCCAATTGCTTGAAAAGTTGCTGAACCTGAAATACCATTATTATTTGCAATAGCAGTAACAAAAGACTTTGGAACAAAACCACTACCAGCACCTGGATCAAATGATGAAGTGAATCCCCATCTATTTGCATTATAATCAAATCCAAATAATTCTGTATTAGTTGGGGTTGTTTGTTGTATTGCAATACCTCCATCTCCATTTGAAGTAGAACCGGAAGCTAATCTGATAAATCTATCAGCTACATTTAAATTACTTTCATGTTGGAACGAAGCAGTACCTTGAACTGTTAAATCACCTTGTACAACTGCATTTCTTGTTACAGTTAAATCCTGATCTACAGTTAAATCTAAACCAACATTTAAATCTTCCCCAATTGACATTGTAGGGATTGATAAACTATTAGCTAAAGAAACAGCACCTGCAGAAACTTGAAAATCACTTGAATCAAATGAAGCAATACCTTTATTAGTTGTAGAAGCATCTTCACCTGATATTGTTATGGTATTATTAGAACCTGAGGTATCTATACCTTCACCAGCTAAAATATTAAATGCTTGAGTTTTTAAATTTACACTTCCTGATCCTAATGATGCAGTGTATTGTAAAGAAGAAGCAATTCCAGTTAAACCTGAACCATCACCTTCAAAAGAACCACTAAATGAACCACTTAATTGCCCTGAAGCAGTTACAGCAGTTAAATTTAATTTATTTAATGTTGTTTTTGTATCACCTAAATCAACAACTGTAGTACCTAAAGTAAAACTAGATGTTGCTAATGAAGAAGTAGGTAAACCACCAGTTACAACACTTAATGAACCACCTGAAATTTCGATTGTATTACCATCAACTTGAACACCTAATTTTGTACCTCCACCACCAAATAAAGCACCTGAAGCAGAAACTGCTGAAGATGATATTTGGAATGATGTAATACCACTATCTGCAACTCTTAATCCGTTTGCACCAACATCTAAAGTTGAACCAGAAACTTGTACTGAAACTGTTTTAGCAACACTACCATCATATGTAAAATCAGCAATACCATTTCCATCAGTTAAAGAAGCAGTTACTTTTGAAGCTGTAATATCACCTTTAAATGATCCAGTAAAAGAACCACTAAATGAACCAGTACCACCTGTTGCTGCACCACCACTACTAGTTGCAAAAGTATCAAATACAGTATCAACTGCTGTTTGATAACCAGCTAAAGAATAACCAGTATTAATACTAATATCACTAGCAGCAAAAATTGGTGCCATTGATTCAGAAACTGATTGTTCTACTATTGCATAAGTTGTGTTTGAAGAAAGTTGTGTTTTACCTGTTGGGATACCATTTATACCATCCGAACTTGCTGTTATGTAAAAAGAAGCTTCAAGATTAGAAACTCTTGAACCAAATTTTGAAATTTTTAATTGTGCAAAATCACCTACAATTTGAGAAGAATCAGAAGAAGTACTTGCTAATGGGAAAATCATACCATAAGTTCTTGTACCACTTTGATAATTTGCATCATCACTACCAGTAACATCAGTTAACCTAAAAGCCGCATTATTTGGTACAGTTAAAGAACCAGAAGCAATATAATAAGAATCTGAAGCAGGTGAAATTCTTGCTAAAGCACCTGAGGTACTTGCTGATGAATTATCACTAACTGTGATTGTTGTTCCAACTATATTTGTTATTGTTGTACCTGAAGGGAATGCAGAAGATTGAACTAATTTTTGCCCAATTAAGGCTTCCGAATAATTAACAGCACCACCAGCATTATTTACAGCATTTGTAATAGTGGGTGAACCACTAGTAAAATCACCATTAATTCTTATAAATGAGTTATCACCGTTTTTATATACGGCTGATGCAATTATTTTTCCAAAGTTAAGTCTATTCGACGCCATTTAATTTTTTTTATTATAAATATTAAAGCAACTATTAAATGGAACCTTTTTTATCACCTTTTTAAATAGTGACTTTAAGTATTATTGGACCAAATTGATCAACACTACCTACTTTTAAAATATTAAAATTAGAACCAAGCGCAAATTGTTGTGATGGAGAGAATGTTGTTGAATTTCCAGCACCTGTAACACCTAAACCATCAATCGCGACTGGATTAATGTTAGTCTTACTTCCAAATGTACCAGCACCTTCTTGTGTTCCAGCTGGTAAAGTGATATTCATTGGAGATGTTTGTTGGTTATTAGCAAATAATCTTATACTATTTAATTGACTACTACCACTTAAACCACCTGGAGCAGTTATTGTTATTGCTGTAACATCACCTGAACTATTAGTTACACTAGCTGAAAATGCTGTAATATAAGCTAAGGCATCACCTGAGGATCCACCTGTATTATTAACATCACAACTGAAATGGTTATCATCTAATCTTGTTACTGCTCTAAGTAAGTAATCTTGTCCACCAGCATTTCTAACCATAACAACATCACCATTAGTTAAACCATGATCTGAACTTGTAACATTAAGTGTTGTAGTTACTCTATTCCAAGATTTACCTCCTAATTGATTTCCTGTTGATGTTAATTCTAAAGTATAATCAGAACCACCTTGATCAACTATATATCTAATTTGACCATTATATGAAGTTGAACCTCCACCTGGTGCTGAACTACCACTTGCACCAGTAATACCTTGAATACCTTGAACACCTTGAGCACCGGTTTCACCTTGTGTACCTGTTGTACCTTGAGTTCCTGTACCCACTATACCTTGAATACCTTGAATACCTTGAATACCTTGAGCACCGGTTTCACCTTGAGTACCAGTTGCACCTTGTGTTCCTGCACCTGTTATACCTTGAATACCTTGAGTACCTTGAATTCCTTGTGTACCTTGTGTGCCTTGAGCTCCAGTAATACCTTGAATACCTTGTATTCCTTGAACACCTTGAGCACCAGTTGCTCCTTGTGAACCTGCACCTGTTATACCTTGTATACCCTGAGTACCCTGAGTACCAGTTTCACCTTGTGTACCAGTTGTACCTTGAGTTCCTGTACCTTCAATACCTTGTATTCCTTGTATTCCTTGTATACCTTGAACACCTTGAGCACCTGTAGCACCTTGAGCACCAGTAATACCCTGTATTCCCTGAATACCTGTAATACCTTGAATTCCTTGAGTTCCTTGAGTTCCTTGAGCACCTGTATCACCAGCAGCACCTTGAGTACCTTGAGTTCCGGTTGCTCCTTGAGTACCAGTTTCACCTTGTGTTCCAGTTATACCTTGAATTCCTTGAATACCTTGAGTTCCTTGTGTACCTGTTGCACCTTGTGTTCCTGTAGCATCAGTACCTTGTATACCTTGAATACCCTGAATACCTTGTGTTCCTTGAGTACCTGTTGAACCACCGGCACCTGTTTCACCTTGAGCACCTTTTGCTCCTTTAGCACCTTCTTCTCCTTTTGCTCCCGTTATACCTTGAATTCCTTGGGTTCCTTGTGTTCCTGTTTCACCTTGAATACCTTGAATACCTTGAGTACCTTGAGCACCAGTTGTACCTTGTGTACCACCAGCTCCAGAAGGACCAGTAATACCTTGAATACCTTGTATTCCTTGAACACCTTGAGCACCAGTAGTACCTTGAGCACCTGTAGTACCCTGAGCACTTGCTAAAGAATTAAAAAATACTTGACCATCAGCTGTGTTAATTGCTAATGCTTCTACTCTACCATCTAAACTACCTGATATATCTGTTAAACCATGTAAATGAATACCAGAAGTAATTGAACCTGAAGTAAAAGATTGACTAACTTGGAATGAACCAGTTACTAATAATGAGCCTGAAGTTTTAATCTGGTAATCTTGTATACCCGTAAATGCATCGACAGATTGAGAAACCTGTAGTGCTTCTATGGTTTGCCCAGTTGCGATCCCAGTTTTGGATAATGATTTAAGAGCCATGGTTTTATTTTGTATTTATTATAAATATTATTTAATTATTGTCTATCAATGTTTATTAAAATAGTTGTGTCAGTAGTTTGAGAAGTTGGTAATGGTTGTGCCAATTTCCCAACAGCTAACAATTCATTTGCCTCATTATACATACCAACAGCTGTAACATAAGGACTAAAAAATGAGCTTGTAGCAAAGTTTTTATAAATCCCAGTATTAGTTGAACCCGAAATTATTGTTGGGTTTTGTGAATAATTAAATTCATCTTCTGAGATTGTTGCTTTGTACTGCGTTTCATAAATAGTAAAAGAACTTGAAAATGAAGCAGTTATTTCAGTACATAAAGCAAAATCGGCAATATCATTAGCACCAACTAATCTACCACCGTAAGTATCTTCACCATATTCAGCAGAGCCATATTTTGAAAATTCACCAGTTACTTCTTTTCTACTACCACCTGTAAGAATAATCATACCATGTTGATAAATAACATTACCAACATAAATTGAAGATGAATTAAATCTATTTTGTCTTTTTAATCTTCCTTCTCCATCATCAAAATAACTACCACTTGGACAAGTTATTTTAAGTGAACCTGGCATAATTTGATCTCCATAAAGTTGTTGTGGTATTGACATTATAGCAATTGTTGGTTCAATAACTGAAATACTATACTTATCTATACCATAAATAGCTTTACCATAAATTGATCCATTTTGTGAAGGAGTTAAAGCATGATAAGAGCTAGTTGGAAAATATTTAAATGGAACTAAATCAGTTTGTTCATAATTCCAATAAGCATTTGAACCAACTCTACCTTGTATTGTTCCATCAACAGCATAACTTGCTGTATTCATTGGTTGTACTTCACCATTACTACTAGAAATATAATTAGTATAATATAATTGTTTTACAGAATTATAAGCATCAGAAGAAGTTATTTTAAAGTTAAAACCAGTTGAACCAGATAAATTAAAAGGATTACCTAAATATCTTTCAATTGAATAATAATTTGAACCTGTATATTGGTTAGAAGAAGAGATTGATAGCGAAGCAGTAGCTAAAGTGCCACCTCCTTTAAAATGAAACCCTTTAGTTAATTGTAAGGGAGATATTATTATATCTTGCGAATTGAATTGTTTGTACGCCGCCATCCATTCTTAAAAATCTAATTTAACTCTAATAAGAGCTTCTTTTGTAAAGTCTTTGTTTAGTGGTTTAGATAATTTAGCAACAGCAAGTAAATCATTTGAATCATTATATAATCCAACTGTTGTCATATAAGTTTGAGGATTATTAATAAAATAATTATAAATTACTTCTCCAGTTGATCCTGAAATATAAGATGGATTTTCTGAGTAGTTAAATTCACTATTTCTAGCTCTTACAAAAACAAAATCAGAAGTTATTGTTTCTTCAGAATTTAAAGCAAAATTAGAACCAGAAACAATTGCATTAAACATTTTTTGGTTATTATTACCATTTGTATTTGCAGTTGTATTAGTTGATAAATTTATTCCTTCACCATCATTTGTTCCAGTACTTCCCGCTGATGAATTATCATCTAAAGCTGCACCATTTAAAATAATAGTCGCAGTATCAGGGAAAAATAATCCATAAGAACCACTATAAGAATAACCATTACCTGACCAAGCAGCTCCATCAGAACCACTTACAATTTGATAAGCTCTTTGTGTACCATAATAAGTTGGTAAAGTAACATCTTTTGAATTATCTGTTAATTGTATTGTTTTTGAAGCTTTACCTACTGTTAAATTTAAACTACCAGGTAGTAATGCTTCTTTATATCTTGCTCTTTCAACACTTAAAACATAAATTGAACTACCAGTAAAGTTACCAAAAATAAAACTTGAATTTTCATCTTCCAACATTAATGTTCTATATTGACCATAGATTGTTGAAGTAGGTGAAACACCTGGTGCTGCAGTATTATTATAAGCTAAAGCACCTCCACCTGAAGAATTACCATAGGCAATTTGGAATTGAGAAGCTCTATCAGCAGAACCTGAATCGGCATTAAATACGTTTGTATAATATTTACCTGAAATACTCGCTACTTGATTTGATTGAGTAAAAAAGGTTGTTAAAGCTGTAGCATTACCTGACCAACAAGTTGAAGTTATTGATTGAGCACTTACTACAAAATCATCTGGATCTAATCTTTTAAAGCCCATTTATTTTATTTTAAGTTGTTGTTCTAGTTACTGTTAATGGTACTGTTACTCTAGCACCACTATCTAAACCTGTAACAGTTAAAGTTGATACTATTGATGTTTGACCTGAACCATATAAAGTATTTACAGTTGTAGCTCTTAAATTTATTTGAGTTCCAATTACAGTTGATGATACATTTGTCCCAATTGTTTGGGTAGATGAAGCATTAGCTGCAGTAGCTGCACTTGTATTAATACCAGTTGCATCAAAAGTATTTAATAATCTTACATCAGCAACAGTACAGCTGTAACCACTTGTTTCAAAGGTTTGGTCATTACCTAAATAATTCAATGTTTGAGGTGTAATAGCTAATTGTGCACCTTGTTGTAAAGTAATAGCTGAAAAACCAATATCTAATACTGGTAGTTTAGCAGTACCTCTAGGTAAAGTAGCTAATTTATACTTCATTATTTGATTTGCTTCTGGAAATGCTTCTAATAATGGCATTCCATCGATTGCTTCACCATAAAACGCAGAACCTGATGGGTGTTGTGGATTGTATAACGTGTAATCAATCTCATCATCCGCAAGGGCAAACTGTGTTATTCTAAAAGAACCGTCATTTTGAGCTAATAATTGTCTACCTTTTGTAGTCAAAATAGCGTCAACTGTTATTACTGAATTATTTAAATATCCCATTTTATTATTTTATATAAATATTGTTATATGTTCATAAATATTATTAATCTATAAGCTTATTATTTCTTAGTGCATCAAGGAGTAAATCTGGTTGAGTATTAATGTCTGGTGTTGGAAATACCGGAAATACAATCGCAGAAGTTGATAATTGTTTCTTTGATAATGGTTCTGGTGGTATTGACTGATAACCAGCAACTGTTGAACCTGATAATTGTAAATTTTTATTATATTCTCTTGCATTACCTCTTGTACCTGGATAAGGGAATTCATTTTGTATAATAATTGTTGAAGCATCATCAACATATCTTCTTATTAAAAAGAAATCTTTATTAATTGAAGGTGAAATATCTCTATCAACTGTTAGTCTTAATCTATATAAACCAGTACCTCCTTGTGAAGTTAAAGCTTCTGTATCTTCAGGTGATGATACAGAAATAATTTTGTATGTTTCTGATTC
>Ga0163110_10000502_pt1 | contig 18734 bp, 12 predicted proteins | sample CRUFie1St17metaG_FD_108703 | JGI IMG/M metagenome (GOLD analysis project Ga0163110, IMG submission 108703) | Marine microbial communities from the Costa Rica Dome - CRUD Field 142mm St17 metaG | ecosystem: Environmental > Aquatic > Marine > Oceanic > Photic zone | place: Costa Rica: the Eastern...
AAACGGTGCTTTTCTACTGAAGCAGGGCAGGAAGTATTAAAGCATTTAATATCAATTACAATAGATCAACCTGCATGGATTCCCGGTGCAGATAGTAGTTATGGCTTTAGTCGTGAAGGTCAGAACTCTATTGTGCGTGAAATCCAACAAAGGATCAAAAGGACAGAAAATGCAAAATGAAGAAAATACAGCAAATGTGGAAGTGGCTGAAACAGAAAGCCAAGGACTTATGGGCAATGTCCAAGAAGCTCCTAAAGAAGTTAATGATGAAGATCAACAAACTGTGCCGCACCTTGTTGCGGATAATCAAGAAGTAGACACAGATGATGATGACATCATTTATGAAAGACCTGATTTTATTCCTGAAAAATTTTGGGATGAAAAAGAAGGACCGGATCTAGAAGCAATCTTTAAGAGCAATGCAGAACTAGAAAAGAAATTTCATAGGGGTGATCACAAGACACCTGAAACATACAAGTTAGATGTCTTAGCAGAACACAATGTGCCTGAAGATGACCCAATGCTACAAAATTTTAGTACCTGGGCAAAGGCAAACAATATTAGCCAAGCAGCCTTTGATGACATTGTTGGTAGTTTCTTAGGTGAATCTAGCGAAATGACAAACAGTATGAAGATTGTCAGGGAAGATGAACTGAAGGCTTTAGGACCGAACGCTGATGCTATTATCACTAGCAACACGCAATGGATTGATGGACTAGCTGCCAAAGGAATCATTAGTAAAGATGAACAGCAGGAACTTTATTGGCTAGGTGATGTAGCTAATGGGCAAAGGATTATACAAAAGATCCGTGGTATGACCGGTGACAATCAACCCATCCCAACTATACCAACTGCTCAAGCTAAGATGACACAAGCAGAATTTAAAGAACACGCACAAAACCTAATGAATGATCCTAAGTATGGGTCTGATCCTGTCTACACAAAAAATGTAGAAAAGGAATTTGCTGAATATTATGGAACATAATGTTTAGATTTACAAATTGGGGTTTGTATGTTAAATTTTACAAGATTGATAACTTCCAGTTTGGAAGCCAATCTAGTTAGGTGTGAACACCTCGTTTGCTTGAAGCGTAATTCAAGAAGCGTATGGCTGGATTGTTCCAATAACCATTACGGCGAGTAATGTAACTTTTTAACTGGGAGTGTCTTATGACAACAAGTGCAAATCTGTCACCCGCATTTGTCCAGCTTTTTGATAGCGAAGTGCATCAAGCCTACCAAGGTTCTGCACAGCTTCAAAATGTTTGCCGTATGCGTACAGGGGTGGTTGGGAATACAGTGAATTTCCCAAAAATTGGAAAGGGTCAGGCTACACTTAGAAACCCTGGCACGGATGTCGTTCCATTGAATACCTCATTCACAAGCGTGAATGTGTCTATGCAAGATTTCAATGCGAGTGAGTATTCCGATATCTTTCTACAAACCAAGATCAATTTTGATGAACGACGTGAACTTGCCCAGGTTGTGGGTAGTTCTATCGGAAGGCGTCAAGATCAGATCATCATAGATGCCATTGATGCAGCTACAGCCGGTTCCACGGTTGCCAAGACGGTGGTTACTACAGGCACAGCCGCGGCTTCAAACCTCAACATAGGAAAGATTCTAGCAGCCAAGAAAGCTCTTGATGCGAAGAATGTTCCACCTACAGATCGTCACTTTGTGATCCATGCTAATAACTTAGCTGGGTTGCTTTCTGATGAAAGAGCTGTAAGTGGGGATTATCAGAATCTTAGAGCCCTCGTTGCAGGTGATATTAACTCTGTTCTCGGCTTCACCTTTCATACTATCGGAGATAGGGATGAAGGCGGATTACCACTAGCTACAAATGACCGTACCTGTTTTGCTTTCCACAAGTCTGCAATTGGGTGTGCTGTAGCAATGGCACCGTCAACAGAAATCAACTACATTGCGGAAAAGACTAGTTTCCTCGTCACAGCGAAACTTTCTATGGGAGCGGTTGCGATCGATCCTGACGGCATTGTAGATGTAACTTGTGACGAAAGCTAGAAGGGAGGTACACAATGGCTTTTGCAATGAACGGATGGAATCCGATTGGTGGTCAAAGTAAGAAGGGTACTGCTCCACAGCTATTCACTTACACAACCACAGATGCAGTCGGTGATGTCAACACAGAAGGGTATTTCAATACAGTAAATGCTCAACTTTCTGTTGGTGATGTCATCATTTCGGTAACAAGCACAGGTGGTACATTGGCATCATCTATCCACACAGTAGCTTCTGTTTCAGCAGCTGGTGTGGTTGACGTGACTGATGGCACAACCATAGCACAGACCGATTCTGACTAGGTGAAATATGGCAGTAGGCGATACAGATGTTTCAATATGTAATAAGGCGCTAACCTATTTAGGTGCAGAGCATTTTACAGCTTTTACAGATGGATCGCCTGCCGCTACCGCCTGCAATGCTTTCTACAAAGAAGTTAAATTATCCACGTTTGGAATGTATCCGTGGAGCTTTACACTAGCAAAAAAAGAATTAGTAAGAGACGCTAACACCCCACAGAATGAATGGACTTATCAATATCTATTACCTAACGATATGATGTCTAATGTGCCAAGGGCGGTTAGGGCGTCTAAGTTACCCGGTGGTGTACTACAAACGGGTAATTGGGAAATGGGTCAAGCCACAGGTGGCTATCAGGTTTTGATGACAGACCTCACAGAAGTTCACATAGATTATCAAAGAACAATATCTGAAGGCGCAATGCCCACATATTTTGTCCAGCTATTAGCCTACCAACTAGCTTGGCATTTAGCAGAAACAATTACAGATCAAGTAACAAAAGCACAATATTGGAGGACTGTAGCATTAGGAACAGAAGCAGAATCAGGGCGTGGCGGATATTTTAGACAAGCAGCAAACATGGATGCTGGTGGTCAAAGTCCTTCTGTTATTGGTCAATATATGCTTACAGATGTGAGGGCATGAGTAGGGTTGTTAGGTATCAATCATCATTTGCTGTTGGTGAAATCGATCCATTACTACGTGGCAGGATTGATATTCAACAATATTACGCAGGTGTTTCACAAGCTAAGAATGTAATATTTGAACCGCAGGGTGGCTTTAGCAGACGCCCCGGAATGAAATTTATAAATGATGTAACTGCAAGTAATGCTGTAAATGGTTCTGTGCTTATACCTTTTGAGTTTAGCACACAAGATACCTTTATGGTTCACGCCATTGCTTTCAACACCACATCTACTATTAGATTCCAATTTTATAGGAATCAGGAACTAATCACTAATCTTAATGGAACTGCGAATCCTTATCTAGATGTTGGTGTAGGTACACTAACTGGTGTAACAAATTTTGATATTAGTAAATGCAATTGGGCTCAAAGTGCAGATACCCTAATCTTAGTGCATCCTAATTTTAATCCACTGCAAATAAAAAGGGGCGCAAACAATCAGACTTGGACAGCAACCTTTATAGGATTAACACCACCACTTCACCAATTTTCACAATCTACCACGGTCGGTACAGTAGGGATCACACCTTCAGGTACAGATGATACAGTCACCATAACAGCAGCTAGTGCAATCTTTAACACTACAGATGTTGGTCAGTATATTGAAACCAATGATGGATTTGGTAGAGCTAGAATAATTAAATACACTAGTGCTACAGAAGTAGATGCACTAGCAGAAGTGCCTTTCTTTGATACCACACAGATTGCAGCCAATGATTGGTTCTTTGACCGGGGGTATGAAGATGCTTGGTCTAACACAAGAGGCTGGCCTGGTACTGTAACCTTCCATGAAGGAAGGCTTTGGTTTGGTGGTAGCTATGCACTACCTTCAACATTGTTTGGATCTAAGGTGGCTCAATACTTTAACTTTAGCCAAGCAGAAGGCTTAGATGATGATGCGATCAAAGCCACACTTAGCACAGATAACTTAAACAATATTACTGGTATGAGGTCAGGGCGTGACCTACAGATATTCACAACTGGTGGTGAATGGTTCTTGCCGCAATCTGATCTAGACCCTATCACACCTTTGAACATTGTTCTTAAAACAGCAACAAAGCGTGGATCTAAAGAAGGAATCAGACCACAAGCGGCAGAAACAGGAACTTTGTTTATACAAAGGCAAGGCAAGACATTGCGTGAAATGCTGTTTAGTGATGTTGAGCTTTCCTATGTTTCCAACAATATATCACTTCTGTCATCACATATGCTTGTAGATCCGGTGCGTATGGCACTTAGACCAGCCACAGACACCACAGAAGGTGATTTACTACTGATTGTTAATGGCACTAATGATTCAGGCTATAGGGCGGCTTCTACTGGGTTTACCGGGGGGATAGCTGCTTTTATGTTGAATAAGCAACAAAATGTAGTAGCACCTAGTTTCTTGACCACAGATGGTGTGATTCAGGATGTAGCAGTAGATCTAGACACAATCTACCTTACAGTTAAAAGAACAATAGGTGGTGTAGACAAATACTATGTAGAAGTATTTGATGATGATTTCACAACGGATTCTGCTGTTCAGACCCTAACAGGTTTTAGTGGTACAACATATGCAGGGCATGATCACTTAAATGGTAAGACTGTTGCTGTTGTCAGGGATGACATTGTAGATCCTAATGTAACTGTAGCAGGTGGCAACATTACAACATTATTGCAACCAAGCAACTATGTAGAAGCTGGGTTAGATTATGATGTTGTGGTGGAAACAATGCCTATAGAACTGCAATCACCTGCGGGCAATGTGCAAAGCATTAGAAAGCGTGTGGTTGAAGTATCACCGATTCTTTATCGATCACAAAATATAGCAATCAATGACATAGATATAAATCTGCAAACACTTCCATTGTCACCTAATGGTGGGGTTGCAAACTATACAGGCGTTAGAAAAGTACAAGGTTTCCTTGGATACACTAGGGAAGCAAAAATAAAGCTATCAATGACAAAGCCATTATTCCTGACAGTTTTGGCTTTGGATTATAGCGTAAGTGTAGGAGCGTAATATGGGTGGAGGACCAATGGCAGCTGTTTCTTTTGCAGGTTCATTATTATCTGCAAAGGCAACTATGGATGCAGGCAAGGCGCAAAGATATATGTATGACGCCCAGGCAAGGCAGGCAGAAATAAAAGCTAGACAAGATGCTGTTCAATACAAAGAACAAGGTGTTGCTGTTCTTAGGGAAAGAAACAAACAAATTGCAAGTGCTATGGCAAAAGGTGGTGCTTCCGGGTTTAACTTTACAGAAGCAGGCAACCCTATAGATGTTCTTAATAAACAGACAAGATATAACGCAACCAAAGACTTTATGATAGCTAGGGATAATGCGGCTATGGCTGTGGCAATGGGTACATTCCAAGCTAACAATCTAAGGACAGCAGGCAGAAACGCACAACAAACAGCCAAGCTACAAGCCTTTGGTCAGGTGTTACAAGGTGCAGGTGATGCCGCAACTGTATATGGTTCAGGTGGATTTACTGGATCTACAAGTGATAGACGCCTGAAACGTGACATTGTGCGTATTGGCACAGATGAATCAACAACATTACCACTTTATGAATTTAGTTACATTTGGAATCCTGTAGAAAGATTCATTGGTGTGATGGCAGATGAAGTAGAACAACTATTCCCACAAGCCATAATTAACACAGACCTTACATTTAAAATGGTGAACTATGACTTGCTAGGTATTGAATTTAGGAAAGTAGTGAATGGCTGAACGCAAACCATATCAAAGACAATTACAAGGATTAAGAATCCCTACAATTGACTTTGCGGCAGAACGGGAACAAGTACGCAAGTACCAAGAACAATCCCGAGCCTTGGAAAGGATGTCCACATTCTTTCTAAACAAGGCTAATGCTATTGCTAAGATTGAAGGTGCGGAATATGGACCGGAACAAGCACCTGATATAACACAGCTTCAAGATGCGTTTGCAATGCCTGATGCAGATGCTAACAAAGAAGATGCCATTACTGATGCGAAGAAAGCAGTAAAAGATAAGTTAAAAGGGATTGGTGATAATTGGAGTACCTTTGGTGTAGCTGCTAAAGATGCAGCACAAACCACAACATACAATGATTTAGCCTATGCCGCCAAGGTTGCTATTGGTGATCTAAAACTAAAGGCAGATTTGAATCCTGCATTGTACCCACCTGAATTTGTAAAGACACAATATGAAAGCATTGTAACTGGATATGCTTCTGTCTTTGATGACATTAACCCTGCGTTTGCTAGGAAGTTCAGAGCAGAACTTAATATGTATGCCTATGGTCAATATGAAACTGTAGCTACAAAATACAATACAGATATAAAAAATCAGGACAAAGCACTATTCACTAGAACATGGACAAATGAATTAGATATGGTGGACACCTGGTTTGATGCAGGAACACCCTATTACCGGGATGAAAAAGGATTCATACAACAAGTAGATGGTGTAGCGCTAGATCAAGGTACTGCTGACACAACACAATCATCTAATAGACGTGGTGTTCCAACTAAAAACCTATTAGATGGCATTTTTAAGGATTGGGAAGTTAAAGCTATAGCTGCTGGGCATAGTTCTGATTATGTGAAAACTATGAAGAAGGATTGGGATACAGCAATCCTAAATGCAGCTAAAGGCAAAGCTCAAACATTTATTCACGAATATGCACAAAGCAATGAACAAAGGGCAGTAGGTTATAACAACCTTGAACAAGCTATTTTAGAAGTGAAGGCAGGTACACACCTGTCAGAAAAAATTGTTAATGGTAAAAAGAAAAGTACATTTTTCCTAGCCTTGCCTAAAAATATGCAAAATGTTTTACAGCATTACGCTTTAGGTAGAAAGAAAGATTTGGGTAGCATACAGGAAGTTTTAAGTGCAGCTAGATCCGCCTTGAGTGACAACATAACATTAGATAATGCTGTGTCTAATAATATAGAAGTAGTGAAGAATGATAGCATAGAAACCTTAAACAGAAATATCATTACTACTATAGTAGATGAAAGACTACAACCTAGTGAAAAACTAAACCGCATCAGATCTTTTGCTCAACAAATTTATATGCAAGATCCTGAAGAAGGCACAAAGGTCAATACATTCCTAGAAGAATTAGTCGGTCCAAGGTTTGACATCTTTGGGCGTGGTGGTGGCTTTGCTTTTGCAATTGTTGAAAGTGATGGTGCAATAATACAAGAACTAGAACTTGATTTACTGCAAGGTAATGAACTAGCAAAGACCACACATTCAAAGCTATTAAATTTATTTAAAACAAATAAAATAACTTATAAGGATATGTTGTTTTATTCTGACAAGCTAACAATCAGACAAGACAAAGACACTAGGGATTTACTTGGCAGAGTTAAGTCTGCACTTAAATTACCTGCTAATATTATTCTTAATTCAAACATTATAAGCGCAGAAAACTTGCAAACATATGGTGCAATTGAAAGCGCTTTAATTGTTGAAATGCGTAAACCTGGCTTTGATCAAGAAGTGTTTGAAACAAAAATTTTAGATCTACTGCAACAAGGCAGACGCCCGGATGGAAGTAATCTTTATACAAACCTAGCTGCAAGGGTTAGCTTTCTAGGTGTTAGAACATATGACCAGGCTAAAACCACAATACAAGCAGAACTAGGTGACACAAGCACAAGCCAAGAAAGAAAAGCAGAGCTACTAGATATATTAGAAGAATTACAAAAAGTGGAAGATGATGGTAATCAAGACAAATTTAATAAAGCATTGCCATCATTCTTCCCAACAAATTGAGGTATAAATGAAAGATGAATTTATAGAAGGTCATATGAATACACAAGCTGTCAGAATGAATGGCAGTGGTTTTGTGTATCGCAACCCATTAGATGGAAAGATATATGAATCTATGGGGGAAAAGCCTTTGAATTGGGATGAAGGTTATCCACCGGGAATAGAGCCTGAAACACCTGAAGCACATGATTATGATGCTATGCGAGCTAAGTACCAGTCATTGCCTAACTATGCAATGAATAGGGAATTTATTGATCAACAAATAGCAAAGCCTGAAGATTCACAATATGAAGATCCATTGTGGATTGGTGCATCTAGAATCCTTTATCATTATATGAATCACAAACCAGCTAGAAAAAGGCATGGCAGGAATCCTGCAACAGAAGCTCAAGACGCAAAGCCATTAGATTCAGGGTATAGCTATGCGGATTGGGGTATAAACTTTATGCTGAAGTTTAACTACAATCTTCCTTATATGATGGTACAAGCCAATAAGACTAGATCTATGCCTGTAGATGTAGCCAAGGCTATGTATTACCTAATGGAAACTTCTGATAGGGATGGCATATCTGCGTCTAATACAGGTATGGGTGTAGCTCACGCTGCTTGGGATGTAACCAATTGGATTGGTTTGGCTACCTTTGGCATAGGTATGGCAGGAAAGCAGGCAGGAAAAATTGCTACTAAAGAAGGTATTAAAGCACTTCTTAAAGAAATTATTATGGCTAATCCTACCAAGGCGTCTGTGGCTACCGGGGTGGAAGGTGCTTTGTTTAGTGCTGCAGACAACCTTGCACAACAAGGTGTAAGGATAAATGCAGAACAGCAGACAGGAATTAACAAAGGTGAACTAGCAACATCCGCAACAATTGGTGCTGTTGTAGGTGAAGAAATTACAAGGGTTGGTGCGCCACTTGTCAGAAAAGGTGGTGAGCTTCTAAAGAAAGGTTTGGAAAACGCCCGGGACAAAGCACAAGCATCTAAGGATGCTAAAGAAATAGATAACATTGTTGATAATGAATTAGGAATGGTTAAAGACACATCACCTGAAATGGATCTAGATAAGTCTGTGGGGTCCGGTGCATTGCGTGAAAATGTGTCATTCAATGAAATTGATGAACTTGGTTTCTATAGCCAACTACTAGAAACATCAAAGATTCTACCACCTAAAATTTCTACTGTTGATGCCATACAGATTCTTAAAAAGAAGGGTGGCGTTAAGGATGAAGAACTTGAATGGGTTGGTATAAATGATTTCCTAGAAGATCAAAAAGAAAAGGGCAACAAGAGTTTTGATAGAAATGAACTAATTGCTTTTATTAAATCTAACCAAGTTATGTTGGAACAAAGAAGAAGGGGTGGGGTAGATGTTAATGATTCATTTGCAGAAGGTGGTAGAGATCCTATAGATACTGTTCAGATGAATTGGCAGGACGTTTATGATGGTGATAACCCACTAGACCCTGATTTCTTCAATTCAAGAATAGATGACATCATTGATGACCGTGATTTTGAACACCAATCTTGGATTGCGTTTATGAAGCGTAAATTTGTTCAAGAAGAAGGTCTAAGTGAAATAGACGCAAATCTAAAAGCAGATAGTATTTATAAGAAGTTTTTAGAATATAAAGATGAAGATCAAATTCCAACAAAAGAAATAGCTTTTGGTTCTACATTTCAAGGAAGTCGCGGCAAGGTCAATATCGATTCTGAAGTCCAAGATAATTACTATGCCTATATGCAGCAACTAGGTAGGGAAGAATATGAAAATGAGCCTTGGAATATCATAGGTCTTGTTACAGATGAAAACTTAGCAGGTTCATACACTACACGTCCTGACGGGTATTATGCTGTAGGTAATGATTCTTTAGGATATGTGATAATGAAGGGTGGTGTAAGGGATGATCATACCACAGAAACACTACAGAATATGGCTAATGGCAGAGCTATGTTTGATGAAATCCAAGTTAAAGATTATGTGCAAGAAGTGAATCGTGATTATGGGCATATTACTGAAGCAGATTACATAGATTCAGGATCATTCGACAAGCCTACATCATATGGTGAATACACACTAAATGGTGTTGGTGATTCTAACTATACAGAAAATACACTTGTCATAGCTAACCCTAAGACTGTGTTACGAAACACTATGACATCAAAGCGTGATCCTAGACTAGAAGGTGCGCCATCTTATGTAACTAATCCTGTCTATGACCGGTCACATTTTGGTGATGGGGAAGTAGTGCATTACAGATCTACATATAGAGGTTTTGAAATTGATGGTGATGACATACAAGTTCTTGGTGTAGAAGAAATACAATCTGACTGGGCGCAAAGATCTGAATATGGCAAAGCTACATTAACAGAACAAAACGTTGCTGACTTTGAACAAGTAAAGGATCAAATCAGAACCTTTGGTCAAGAAAACGCACCTATTATTGCAGACAATATTTCCAATGATTTTGGTCTTGATGAAAATGTTTTTGGTAATGACGCAACAAGTTTAGCAAAGGTTATTGTAAGTCTTAGCACACGACAATCACCACCTTTTAACGCAGACAAAAGCATGAATGATTTAAATCCTGTAGTTTTCTTCAATGAAATATTTGGAAGATCACCATCATTTGCAGATGGCAGGATGCGTACTAACTTCCCGGGTGATTTGTTGCAGGAACACTTTAAGAAATTACACAGCCAAAATGAAATAGCACAGGGTGTATTACAAAATTTCGAAGATCTAAAAGTAAAACTTTCAGAACACGCTATGCAAGGAAAGTTTGATTTTCAGAAGATGTATGATGGCTTTGTATTAAGAAATGGTCTTCCTACATATAGCCTAGATGAATGGAGTAGTCTGCCTACTACAGCAAGGGTTGTAAACTTTCCTATAGGTTACAAAGGCACAGCACTTGTTCACTTGGACACAGACAAAAATGCAAGGCTGCACGCAGATAATGTGATTCTGCATTGGCGAAAAACTGGTGAACTTCCTGAAGACTATAGCTGGGTAAACAACGCAGGTCAGGGCAATATGGGTGAGCCTTTCACCGGTGACAAACAACCTTTCATAGATCAGCTCAATCAATCTGTAACAACTGCAGAAGTAGAATGGGGGATGAATGGGTCAAAGCTATTTAACGAATTAGAAAACGCAGGGTATAAACAAGGACTTGGTGAAGGTTCAGAAGCTATTGCTAAGATAGAATATGATAAAGTGGGTGCAACTTTATTAAAACAAATTGGTTTAACACTTTACAATGAAATGAAATACAAAGGTGTAGACCATCAGATTCAAGGTAGAATAGCTGATTTCCCACAATATCCTGATGCACCATTTATAGGTGGCGGCAAAAAATTTACCAACCTTGCCCTTAAAAGAATAATGGTTGATGCCTTAGATCAAAACCTAGAAGGCATTGCTTTACCTAGCCATGCTTTGCTTACAAGTATTGATGGCATTGGTCTGCAGTCTGACAAACTATATGACACAATCATCCCACAAAATATCAATGATATTATCAAAGGAACAGATGCAAAAATTGTTCAAGTTCCTTTGGAAAAATATGAAGACTATGCTGCATCAGATGATGTTTTAAATAATATAGATGTAGAACGGATAATGGAATTTAATGATAAAACAAGAGCTAAATACTATTTTAATGTCATAAGATTCACACCACAGCTAAAAGAAAGAATCAAAAAAGGGTTTGCTTTGTTTAGTGCCTTACCATTGGCATTAACAGGTGCAGAACTAATGACTAACCAAGAAGGAGGGGATAATGTCAATACCACCTATTGATGACAACACACCTAATGACGCCACATTATCCCCAGGTAATGCCGGACTAGACAATGTAGAAAACAAGGCTGTTCCAAGTGATGAAGCTAACATCATAGAAAAGGATCAGACTGAAAACATACAATTGGCTATGGCTGGTCCAGTTAGAAAAACTGTTGTTGATGCAGCTGGGGATGTCATAAAAAAATACACAGATAAGGATGGCAATGTACAAGACAAGGCTGATGTCATTGTATCCCCTAACAAGAAAAAAGCAGACAAAGAACTACAAGCAGGTGCAAATAAGTTAGATGATGGTGGTGGTGAAGCACAGTCACTAGCTAATGTTGATGAATCAGGCAATGTAATATTCAGATCTGCTACCCCTGATGAACTAACAAAACTACAAAAATTTGCTCAAGAAGGTGAAACACTACCTTTAACTGACAAGCAGGCAATGAAGAAGTTAAAGATAGCTACACCTAATTTAAAGCGTGTAGAAAGTGGGGAAGGCAAAGACGCTGATGAATCATTGCGATCACTTATCTTTGCTACCTATAACACATACAAGGAAATAACAACTGCTAGTGGTCAGCGAATCATCAGAACAGGTGAGCGTGGATTCAAACAAGTTATACAAGAAGCAAACACTATTAGTTCTGTAGATGCTTTCTTGATGTTAATGCAAAGGCAACCCGGTGAAAGACCATTTACAGATGCAGAGTTTTTGGCAGCTAGAAGAACTGTAGTAGCACTGCAACTAGAAGCACAAAGACTTGTTAAGATAGCACAAAAGACAGGCGATCCATTAGACAAGGCTAGGGCGGCTCAGGCTATAGGGTTAGAAGGTTATGCTTCTATACAATTGTTTGGTGCTCAAGGTGATGCAGCTAGATCATTAGCAACATTCAGAATCATAGCATCCCCATCTAAAGCTAGAATCCAAGCTATGGGTCAGATGCTAGATAAGACCGGGGTGCTAACTAATGGTGAAATCACACAAGACAATTTGATTGATTATATAGAAGCCTATGGTGGTGAAGGTGGTATAGACCAATTGCTGTATTACTATTCTATAGCACCTAATGATCGAACAAGACACGAGTTTGCAAAGCGTTCAATAATTAGAAAATACATTGCAGATCCTTTTGTAGAAATCTACCAATCTGCTTTGCTGTCAAACCCAATAACCCATACATATAACTTCCTTGGTCAGGCAGTAATGCTAGAACTACAAGTGCTAGAAAGAGCCTTAGAAGGCAGACCAGGGGAAGCATTAGCTATGTTGGTGGCACAGAAGAAATACATAGGTGATGCAGTCAAAGCATCTTGGCACGCACTCAAAACAGAAAAATCTGTGACAGATGGTACATCTAAATTAGATGTAGATATGAAAGCAATTAGCTCTGAAGCGTTTGGCATAGATAGAAAAGCCGGGAAGGTTCAGTCTGCAGCTGGTTTCTTTATAGATGGCTTTGGTCAACTAATGAGGTTGCAGGGTTACAGACCTATGGTAGCCATAGATGAAGGCTTTAAGGTCTTGTCTAGGGGTATGTTTATAGAAGGTGAAGCAGTTAAAGCCAAGATAGCAGCTATTAAATCTGCAAAGGCTAGGGGGTTATCACCTGACAAAGTAACAGAAGAAGGACAAGCAGCTTATCTGAAGACCCTACATAGCCAAGAATCCTTTGATGGAGCTGTAGAGTTTGGCAAGTATGTTACCTTCCAAGATGATTTACCGGGAGTGTTGGGTTCATTCCAAGGTGCATTGAATCATCCACTACTAAAGATATGGATGCCTTTATATAAAACACCAACAAACATAATGCTAAGAATCTTAGAAAGAACACCACTTAGTGTTGCTATGCCTAGCAATATGAAAAAGATGCTTATGGGATCTAACGCTGAAAGGCGTGCAATGATGTCAAAGATAGTGACAGGCACAGGATTAGGTGCGTTGATGCTAGGTCTGACCACAGGTTCTTATGGTGATGGAATTATGATCACAGGTTATGGACCTCGCCGTAAAAAGCAAAGAGCCAATTGGTTAGAAAACCATGAACCATATTCTATAGGTGTTAAGAAAGAAGATGGTAGTTATGCTTGGGTTAGTTACGCAAGGTTTGATCCCTTGTCAGGTGTACTAGCTTTGGCTGCAGATACCGCAGATGTTATGTACAATGTAGATGACCCTGAAGCACTAGATGATATGGTGTTGAATCTAGGTATAGCTACAACTAGGTATGTTGGTTCTGCAACACCTATGCTTCAATTTGTTGGTGAATTACTAGAACTACAAGGTTCACCATATGCAGATGCAGAAAAGAAACTTGAGCGACTACAAGAAATTGTTTCTAAACAAGCAGTCACTGCCGGGATTATAGTCAAGGAACATATAACAACTGGTGGTCAATATGGTGTAGGTATGCAATCCCTTGTGGAAAGGGTTACAGATCCTAGTCCTAAAGAAACCAAGCCTAATAATCTAGATCAGATATATCCACATCTTCCCGGTGTGCAGGGTTTAGATGCTACAGTTAGGGGTGCGTATGAAGCACTAACCTTGGCTTGTTCTAAAACTATAGGCTGTAGTGATTCATTGCCTGACAAAACAAACAGATGGGGTGAAGTAGTACCACAAACTAGGGGATCTTGGTGGAACTATTGGGCGCCAGTTAGAATTGTAGACAAGCCACAAAAGAATATAGTCAACAAAGAACTAGAACTTTTGATGACTGGTTTGCCGCCACTAGCTAGATCTATGAATACACCTAACATCAAGCTAACAGGTGTAGCCTATGCAGATTATAAGAAATACTACAATGATCCTGCATCATCACCATTAGCTAAAGAAGTGTTTGGTAATACAGTTATGGGCAGTAACTTAATGCCCAAGCCTATTTTAGAAGCCTATGCAGAATTGTTTGCTTCTGATGATTACAACTACATCCCTACGCCTGGTGTTGTAAACAAAGATGGATTTGAGCGTATGCCTGCGTCTAAGGGTCACAAGCTAAGAAAGATACAAGAAATCGATAACATATATAAGAACTATGCAAAGCTGCTAGTCCTATCACATTACCCTGAATACGCAACAATAGTGTCAAATCAGAAAGCATATCAAGAAAACCTTGGCGTTTATCCTAATACAACATTGCCGCCAACTAAGAATGAAACAAACCAAACAATATTAGAAATAGAAAAGAAACTACCTAATGGGTTGCCCGTAGGTGATAAAAACAGAGCGTTAGAGCAGAGTAGGTAATTTAATAATATGATGACTTGTCAAGGAAAAAATGCTATATCTAGTAGTGGAGTAAAAAGAAATGGCTACATTTAGTCTTAACGATACCATAAGGCGGGTGGTAGGAACTGGTAATGGAAGTAATCCTGATTTCACTTTTAGCTTCCAGGTTAATGCCACTACGGATATTAAGGTTTTTGTAGATGATGTCCTAAAGACATTATCGACACACTATACTATTGTTGATTCATCAAATGTAGCAGGATTAAACGCAGACGGTACCGGGACAGTAAAATTTACATCAGGTAATATCCCGGCAAATAACGCATTAGTTTCTATAGTATCTGATCTACCCCTATCTAGATCCAATGTATATTCTACCGGGGGAAACATCACAGGCACTTCATTAGAAGATGACTTTGATACAATATCTATGAAACTAGGTGATGCTGATGAACAGCTAGGAAGATCACTCAAAGCACCACCAAGCGAACTAACTTCAGTAGACTTGACTATACCTAACAAAGCAACAAGGGCAGGGAAAAACCTTGCCTTTGATTCTAATGGTGTGCCTACAGTTTCATCATCTTCTGTATCTAGTGCATCTGTAGGAACAACAACCACGGGTGCGGCTGGTTCAAGTGCTTCAGCTAGTGCTACTTTTGATTCTACTACAGGCAATGTTGAATTTGATTTTACAATTCCGCAGGGAGCACAAGGTGCGGCGGGAAATGATGGTGTATTTAATGCAATAGCTTCACAAACAGAAGCAGAAACAGGCACAGAAAACACAAAAGGGATGACACCACTAAGGGTAGCACAGGCTATCAATACACAGGTGTCGGGTGTTTCAGCTGTGGCATCTAAGTTCTTTGGAGTAAAAACAACCACAGATTCTGTGGGGCGCACAATCTTACAACAAGAACACACGTTGGTAGGTGGAACTGAAAACCTAGTGTTAGCAGATTATGAAACCTATTTTTTTGCAACAGGATCGGTTGGTCTTACGCTTAGATCATCTGATGGACACCTACTAATAGATTTACCATAAGGAGGGTATAGTGGCGACAGTAGATTTAGGAAAAATAAAGTTCACTTGGCGGGGAGCTTTCGCCACAGGGAACACTTATGAAGCAGATGATGTTGTATCTAGTGGCGGATCATCTTGGGTTTATGTGAATACTACATCCAAGACGGGTTCTGCAGCCGGGACACCATCAACTAGTAACACAGCACATTGGGATCTAATGGCAGATGGAGCAAATCCATTGACCACCCAAGGTGATATTCTAACACACAATGGTACTACTAGCATTAGATTGGCAAGGGGTAATTCAGGTGATGTTGTAACTGTGGATGGCAGTAATATTGCTTTCGCACCACAACAAGGATTTGAAGGACACAAGTACCATCAAACAAATTATGCAGACATTATAGCTAATCCATCTGCATCTAATGATTATGGCAAGGATGGTAAGTACCCTTGGTTGGCAGACTATTCTAATAACTGGGTGCCGACTTGTGGGTTTGCGAATCCTGCTTGTGGACCGGTTCCTTGGGCGGAAAATGGCTGTCAATATATCTATAGGATGACTGTTTATATGAACGCCAACCACGAAATTGTGGTGTTTGGTGATGATGATTTCCATTGGTTTGGAACAAGTGCGGCACAAAAGCACAACCAAGGTGCTGTTATTAACTTCAATTCAGAATTTGGTGGTATGCGTGATGGCGAATATCCTGTCAGATTTTGGGTGATGTATAACAACATTTGGATTCTTACATCTGAAGGCAACCTGTTTGGAGCAGGTGACAACGCCTATGGACAATTGGGCGTCGGGGGAACAACCGATAGAATGAGCTTCACAAAGATTGCAACATTAGGACCGGATGCTACACATGGTGGCACATCTACTCAGATTGCAGGATTCCATGTTGCGAATCAGACAGGACACAGTTCAGCTAACGTCGCATCTTGTTATGCAATTGATACATCAGGTCGGCTATTTACCTGGGGATATAATGGAGGGGGTAAACTAGGGGTTGGCAACACAACTAACCAATCATATCCTGTCTTAGTTTCAGGTGTATCTAATGTTAAATCTATTTCAGCAGGATTCAAAAGCTCTTATGTTGTGGATGGATCAGGGAATCTATTTATAGCTGGTGATAATCAGAATGGGGTGTGTGGCGGCATTAGCTCAACTTCATTCACCGATAGTAATCAGAACAATGTCTATCAAGTTATAAATGGTGATGGATATTATTACACAACCAGGTATGCACATGGTCATTATCTAAATACATCAGGTGAATTGTATGGTGTAGGTGGTAATGCGGTTGGATCTGTAGGGGATGGAACACTAGTACAAAAAGGAACTTGGACTAGGATAGGTGGTTCAGCTACCTATTCATCATTCTACTATGCAGGGAATAGTTACTACCTAACAGTAGGTGCTTTAGGTGGAACACCAAATAATTCCAATGATGATTTTTTTGCGTGGGGTTACAATGTTAATGGTGCTGTAGGTGATGGCACAGCTACTAATGTGCAGTCACCAATACAACCATCAACCACAACTCTATATGCCCACACAACTACATCAACCACATCTAACAATGCAGCTACAGAAACAGATGTGGCTCTACCTGTTAATGACATTAAAAAAGTGTGGGGTATAAGAGGGGGTCAAGGACAAACCACTGGTCACTTCTTCTTGATGGATAACAAGTATAGGATTTGGCAAGGTGGTTATTCACAGTCTGAAGATTATTTTCAGGCAACAAGTAACAATGCAGCACTAGCAAACTATCGTCTAGACATAGGACCGTGGAGTACAACTAGTTCAATCACCACTTCCCATTGGGCAGGCAAGACAGAAGAACAAGTGGTTCATATGCACGGGTTTGGTAACACCTATGGATCAGAAGGTCATTGTGTGTTTATGACAACTACCGGGAGGATCTTTGGCAAGAGGTATAACGCCCAAGGTCAGATGGATAGTGCAGGTAATTACATTGGTAACTGGATTCAATTAACCCCATAAAGGAAGGACAAGTATGGCACAGAAACTTTACAAATGGACGGGTACACTCACATCACCTGATGGTTATGATAGTGAATTACCACCACCACAATGGTATGGCACAGATGAAAATGGTGTGAGCTATGGCTACTTAGACACAACCTTTGCCGCCAACTGTTCATCAAGCGAAAATGACTTTGCAGCTACAACCGCATCAGCCGCCAAAGATTGGGTCAAGGCAAATAGCAGACAGGCTAAACGTCTAAACAAAGAATGTCGTGAAGAAATCAGAAAATCTTATAGTCTTGAAACAGAGCTCAAGGCATATAGAACAGATGATAGTGCGGTCAAGACAGCCATTGCTAACATTGTAGCTAGTTACGCAACTAAGAAGAACGCGTTGGTGGGCGACTAGTATGGCACATCTGTATGATCTGAATCCAAAACTTAAAGGTTCTAAAGAACCTAAGTCTACCAAAGCTAAACCCGGTAGACCTAAGAAAGATAAATCTGATGGCAACAAAGACAACACTAAATGAACTAGATAAAAGATTATCCACCCATGAAGCGGTGTGTTCTGCTAGGTGGGATGAAATGTTATCTAGGATTAAGCGCCTTGAATATATAATTCTTGGTACAGCAGGAACAATAATATTGTTGTTACTCAATTCAACAATAAAAGGTTTTGGGTAGTGAATGTTAGAGTATGTAGCCGCCGCCAATGCCGCGTTTGCGGTGGTCAAGAAAGCAATCCAAAATGGTAAAGAGCTACATGACTGTGCCAAGAGTATCGCTAACTTTACCCATGCCCATGATGATTTAAAGAAAGCTCATAATGCAAAGAAGAATAGTATATGGACAACATTCTTAGGAAAGGAAGATGACGATTTAGAAACCTTCATGCACCTAGAACAA
>Ga0163110_10000505_pt1 | contig 18630 bp, 17 predicted proteins | sample CRUFie1St17metaG_FD_108703 | JGI IMG/M metagenome (GOLD analysis project Ga0163110, IMG submission 108703) | Marine microbial communities from the Costa Rica Dome - CRUD Field 142mm St17 metaG | ecosystem: Environmental > Aquatic > Marine > Oceanic > Photic zone | place: Costa Rica: the Eastern...
CAGAGAGCGACAGCATTTTTTTCTGATTGGTGGCCCTGGCTCCGGCAAAACAAACGCAGTTTACAAAATTGTATCCAGTGTCAGAAACCGGGGCGACCGGATGATTATCTACGATCGCAAAGGGGACTACACCGAGGCATTTGGCGAAGAGGAAGGAGTAATCATGCTTTCGCCGTTTGACCAGAGAGGATTTGCCTGGGATATTGCCAAAGACATCAGCACTGAAATTATGGCCGATGAGTTTTCATCGAGCCTCATCGCCATACCAAAAAACTCAAAGGACACACAATGGTATGAAGCTGCTCAGGATCTTCTGACAGGGGTTCTCGTACGTCTTCAGGCCGAGAAAGGAAAAGACTGGGGGTTTGATGACCTGAGCGAGATACTTGCCTGCAAACGCTCTGTAATCGAATCCTGTCAGCAGTACAGGCCTGCTGCTCTACAGACCATCGGCGATGTCGATGATAAACAGACCGCCGGCGTTTTCATGAATATCAGAAATGCCACAAAAAAAATCCACTCACTTGCAACAGCCTGGGCGGAGTCAGAAAACGTCTTTTCACTTCTCGACTGGCTCAAAGACGAAAAGCATCAGGTACGGACTATCATTGTCGGTGGAAATTCCAGATACCCTGGCCTGGATAATTTTCTGACTACACAATTTCTTAACATGGTTTACAGCGAAGTTCTCGCATTTCCGGACAGTTTTACAAGAAGAATCTGGGCTATCAATGATGAACAGGGCAGTCAGCCTCCAGTCAAAAATCTTTTGAGGGCCCTGGCAGAGGGTCGTTCTAAGGGACTGTGTATCGTTTCAGCCGTCCAGGATATTGGACAAATCAGGGACAAGTTTGGCAGGGATCAGGCTCAGACCTGGTTTACAAACTACGGCATAATCTTTGGAGGGAGAGTGAGCGACCCAGACACCGCGGCCTTTCTGGCTAAGGCTTTTGGGCAGAACAGAGTAGTGAAAACCTCTGTCAGTGTCACTGAAGAACTGGACAGGATTTCCAGATCTACTCAGGAAATCAACGAGGCTGCTCTTCTTGACAGTGATTTTTCTAACTTACCAAACGCTACCCTGAAAGACGGTGCCCTTTTTTGGCTGCGGGTTTCTGGCTGGCCTGCTGCAAAATTGAGATACAAAATTGAGCCTCTGCCCAAAAAGTACGTAGCCCAGAAGCCTATGGAGTGGTTGTCAAAGCCACCTGTGAAAATCCCCGAAACCGATAAACCAGATTCTGGTTTACCTCCGGAGAAAGAAAAAATAACTGAAAGGGAAAATATCGATTTCATCGCTGAAGTAACTGATATTGTAAATGAAATAAGAGAAGCAGAGTTAGCCGTCATGGACAAGGAGCTAGAGCTATGAGTCACCAGGTAAACAGTGCTATTGCCAATGATCCCATGTACAAATTTCTCATAGAGAAAAACCGTTTGATGAACAGATGTATCTCTGAATATCACAAAGGTAAAGAAACTCTGGACGGACTGTCACAAAAACTTACTGAAATTGCCAAAGAAATCACCAAATTTACTGTCGCATTCACTACTACTCAATGGCAAAAATTTAAGGCTATCAAAGAGTATGTAGACTGTATAGAGCCTGTACAAACAGACAAAAAAATTGAACTGGCAAAAAATCAGGATTTAGAAAAACTTGAAAAAAACGCGCTGGAGACTGTTCAAAACAGTAAAGACCAGTCCCGGTCAGAATCACAATTTGTAAAACCAGCTAAAGAGAAAGAAAACTCATTAGAGCAAGAACCATGAGTAACCAACAACAAAATGGAAGGAGAAATCAGTCAATATAGTTTCTGTAAACTAACTACAAGCTAAAAGGTAACAAGATGAAACTCACTAATTCTAAAAAGAAGTTTTTCCCGATCGCTCTGTCAATACTTACTACGTTGTTATCTGCCAGCCAAGCTCTGTCGATGACCATCCTGGACAGCAGATTCCAGCCTGGCCAATTTGTTATGTATCAATGGCCCGAACCGCAGCCCGCCGGAACTATTGAGGAACTCAGAGATGACGGATCAGCTATTGTAAGAAACGCTTATAACAGAGGTAAAAGGTTAATTTCCCAGCGTCTCATCGGTGCCAGAGTAGAGGAGTACGCTTCATTCCGAACTGGCCAAATTGTCATATGCTCCATGGATGATGACGATTATAAGATTGGCTCTGTCCTGCATCTGTTCGATAAAATTGGCGCCATAATTGAGGATGAGATTACCGAAGGTCTGATTTTTTGCAAATATAAGGATTTAAGCATTCGATCTGAAACCTCCGGAATATCTGAAGGAGCCAGAGTTGTTGCATTTACCTATCTCGAAGACTACGGTGAAAAATTCTTGACCGGTTCGGTACTTAACAGATTTGAAAATGGTTTTGCCAAGGTAAATCTTGATTTCGGCAGGGGGAACAGAATAGTTCCCGGAAGAAAACTAGGCTATCCTGTTGATAATCTTGGTGTATACCGAGTTGGGGCGAAAATATATCACAAAAACAACACTACCCCATTTGGTATCGTTAAAGAGGTCTTTTCAAATGGGGCAGTTTCTTTTCGATCGCTTGAAGCCAACAAATTATACTTCTTTTCAGCATGGGAAGACTCCGGACTCGATGCCTTTCCTTTTACCCACTAGCTCATGAATTGATCCTGAATTAAGTCAGGATCAATTATCTTTTTCGTTCACCTATACCAAAGACCAGGGTAACAGCTTTTATTCACAGGTGAGAGATGTATAAACCAAGAAAATATCAGAACAATGCTATTTCAGCTGTCATGAAACTTTACAGACAAAATCAAAGAAAAATTCTCTTGCACCTTCCTACAGGGTCTGGAAAAACGATTATTGCAACTCTGATAATAGGCAGAATCTTAGAAGAAAACCCCGAACATAAAATACTATTTATTGCCCACCGTAAGGAAATCATCGATCAGACTAAGGAAAAAATATCAGCCCATCTTCCTGATGAGTCTGTCGAAATAGAGCAGGGAAAAAGACAGGCAACTGGACCCAGCAGAATAGTCATTGCCTCCGTTCAGTCTCTCGTCAGAAGAAAAGAATCTTACAATGCTGATGAGTTTGATGTCATTATCTGTGACGAATGTCATCACAGCCTGGCTCCTTCATGGTTGGAGACCATCAAATATTTCGATAAAAACAACAAGTTAACGCTAATTGGCATGACGGCCACAGCCCGCCGTAGCGACGGAAGATCAGCAGTGAGTCTGTTCGGACAGGCGGCATTTCAGATCGACCAGATTGAATTGCAGGAACTGGGATACCTGTCTCCCATTGAGTACCATACCGTAACATCAGACCTTAAACTCGATAAATTAGCCATGTCACAGGGTGATTTTCAGGTAAAGGCCTTGTCAAAAGTGATGAACTCCCCTCCTGTCAGATCTCTTACCATCAAGGCCTGGAAAGCAAAAGGCAGCGGCAAAAAAACCATTATTTTTTGTTCCGGTGTAACACATGCACACCAGATTGCTGCCGACTTTCAGAGCCTGGGATATAAAGCTGCCGCAATTGACGGAAAAACATCTAACCGACAAGAAATATTGCAGGATTTTAAGGACGGGCGGATAACTATTCTTAGTAATTATGGAGTGCTAACAGAAGGATTTGACGAGCCATCTATTGAGTGTGTCATGCTGGCACGGCCAACCACATCCCCGCTTGTCTACAATCAATGTCTGGGACGGGGGTTGCGCCCATATCCCGGTAAAAACGCATGTACTGTCATAGACATTGTTGACCGTAGCACCTACCAACTCCAATATAGTGCCTCTGAGTTAACCGGACTTCCGAAGGGTTGGAAATCAAATGGCGATCCTTTCCGCGAAAAAAGAGCACTCTCAAAAGTCAGGGTGACCAAGCCCGAAGCCTTCCTTGCAATACACAATGCCACGTCACTACAGGATGTTCAAAAAATCCTGATAACACTGCCTCCCGAAACCGTTCTCGCTGGTATTGATGGTGGCATGGTTCCTAAATATCAACTGACAGATGGAGAGATTCATAAAAAGGAGGCTATCTCCAGAGCCAAAGACATTCTGGATCAGGCAGGTGCTGATTATGTGTCCGTAACTCTTGATCCTGTTGGTCTTAAATTGTCCTTTGCCAGTACAGAAATTGCACGCAAGGAATACTCATTTTTGAAATGGCATGTTTTACAGGCAACCGGCAAGCAGGTCAGGTTTTCTGAGGCTCCGGCCCGGCAGGTAGCAAAGTTTCATAAAAAAATGTTGAAGTCTTTATTAGCAGAAGAGCACAAAATCAAATCTTTTGACTATCTTCCAGAGTTAAAAGCAGCGCATGCACATGTTAACGGACTAACCAGAGAGGAATATCAATTAACCCAACAAGCATTCGAGCAAAAATTCAATTACAGGCTTTTCCTAAAAGGGGAAGTCAGACTTTTCTGAGGGGATTCAAATGGATTTCATTGAAAAATTTTCCAGTAAATTAAAAAGATCATCGGCTGAAAGGGTCCATTGTAACCAGCAAGCTGAAAAACCACATAGAGAACAAATATTAAGTGAGGCAACAAGAAACGATCATAGGTCATCGTGCGATCTTATCTGGGGCTTACGGGATATTTACCACTATATGGGAGGCAATATCTTACACAATGAGTCAACTTTGAGAACGGTTTATTCCAGGGACCAGGGGCTTTTTCTGGAACAAGGAGGTCAACTTCTTCCATTCATCAACTCTGACAAACACCCCAAAGAAGAGTTTATTGGTAATTGGTTCCCCTGTAATTTTCAGATCGAGAGATTGACTTTTGATGTCCTGGAAACAGCGCTGGGTCAGGTTCTATATAACTATAGACAGCCCAAAGAGGCGATTTTATATTCCATAAGCTACAATGCAGGTGTCGTGTAAAAGGAGAAATTTAAAGTGAAAAATGAAATTTTGACAATGAAACGATTTTGCATAGATGAACAATATGAAATTTGCAACCCGGTATGGAATCATTATTATGACCGCGAAGAAAAAGCCTATAATTTCTGGTTAAGAATTGAATCTGACAAAGCCATCACACAAAGTGAAGATACTGCCTATATTTTCCAGGCCCTGAACTGGGAAATAAACGTCGTTGAAAAATCTCTCCGGGAAGAGGATATCAGAACCGGATTTAAATACTTTATTCCAGATGGTTATGACGAAACCAGAGGTGGCTGGATTACAAATTTCTACTTTTGTGAGCATATGGGCACCGATAAAAACCACATTGAGATAATTGATACGGATGGAGACAGCTTGCTTGTCAGATTGTCTGGTGAAATACCAGATGTCAATTTTTATGATGACTCCAAAGCCAATACAAAATTGCTGCTGGAAGCATGGTTCAGAAGAGACGGGGATTCCTACAGGTCTATGTGTTAGAGAGTATTGCTCACCATAAATAATCAGACAGGTAGCTCTTAATCAACTCATAGGATCCCGCATTCCGAATCGTAGCCTAAGTTCTTCGTTGCGCTCCCTTTCTTTAATTTCTTCGTCTGTTGGTGGTGGAGCCTTTTTAGCCTCTTCTGATGCCCAGTAAAAAAATGCAAGGAGAAAAGCTAAAACTGTAAAAAGTAATATATGTTCAAGCGTTGAACCCAAATGATCCTCCTTTAATCAGACTATCCCGTAAAGACACCTCACAGCATCTTGCCCAAGCATTTTTTCATTTTTCTATCTTGAAGCCAACAAAAGATTTCCGCGGTGAGTTTCCTAATAAAAGGTATTGTTCAAGGAATCATGCGGTCCACTACACTCCCCGGCCTGTCCAGTCAGTGAAGTCCCAACATGACACTACTACGCCAGTTTGGCTATACCGCTACAAATCAATGTTATTTTAAACACTTAATCTTATATTGGTGCAATTTTGATGGGCATCTTCTGCTGCAATTCAAATGCTGGCTCAAACTTCGTCTTTAGCTTCTGCAGCACCATATTTCGCAAAAACCCATCCCAATTATCCTTCTCAAAAAAAGCATATACTGTCTCGGCAGCATCAGAAGGATTTTTTCCCCAATAAGACAAAGGGCGTACTTCCTCACTCTGATATTCCGACCACAAATGATTTACCATCGAAGTTGAAAGCATCTCATTGTGAATGCTTTGAGCTTTATTCCAGTCTCTTTCGTTAAAGGATTTAAGGAGGTCATGGTCTACAAAAACTCCCTGCTCCAGATATCGGATAAATTTTCCAAATCCCCGGTTACAAATTTCAGAAGCTGCCTGAGCGTCAACGGTATAGCGGAAAATATCCAGTTCATATATTCTTACGGCAGCACAAACATCGGCAAAAGATGGTTCACGTTCTCCTTTTTCCCATCTTTTAATGGTAATAAGTGATTTTAATAAATCACGAGACATTTTTTCTTGTGTAATTCTGGCATCTTTTCTGACTCTAGATGTCATTTACAGAAGTAAATGACATCTGTAAAAGACATGAGTTCAAACCAGCCATCTCCCATAATTCTGGGTCACGGTCTCCTCTACTTCTGGCCCATAAGTCCTGTCTCATCTACTTTTGTAACTGACGCGGGATGAATAGACAGGAAACTCCACTCAAATAGACTGCTCCTTGCTTTTATTCCGATATACCTGTCTCCCCAGCTCAGTGTCTTTTTGCATCACCGCCATTCTTCTGGAGATGACCTTTTCCAGGGCCTGCATTTTATCATGATCAAGTGAAGGCTCCCGGCCTACTGGCAACGACTGAATATGTTCTGAGAGTTCCTGGGAGGCCGTTTTACCCAGGTTGCCATTCCTCACAAGGTTTCTGGCTCGCAGCTGGTAAGCTGCGGGTGCAGGGTTCCAGTTTACCTGCCTGTCCAAGCCTACTCCCCTCGGAGCAGCAGCAATCTCATTCAAAGCCCTGATTCTTTCTTCAGCGCTCAAGGCGGAATAAAGAACCCTAGAAGTCTCAACAACCTTCTGGGTCACATACTCCTTCTGATAATCCTGGAACAGATTTCTCTGGCTTGCATACAGAGAGTCTACATCCCTCTTCCAGAATGAAATCTGAGTTCTTAGCTTGTCGGTAGGTTCCGGGTCACTGCCGGTTTGATAAGAATTAATCTCATCCCGCAGTTTTGATATTTTCTCAAATTCACTCCGGCTGAGTATGTCCAGTGCCTGTTGCCGCCAGGGTGTCACCAGGGTTGGATCATCTCCCTTTTTTAGTAGTCCTCCTGGGCTCAGCGCGATCTCTTTGAGTAACGATAACTGCCTTTCTGAAAATTCTGGTTTCAGGTCTTGAGCCATTTTCTTTAACTTCGCAGTGACAACCGGAATGGGATCCGGGATCTCGTGATCCACAGAGGTATTCTTTTGAACTGATCGATTCATTATTTTTCCAAGATTGGCAATACATTTATCAGCCATCAGTTGTGCTCTGGTTTCCTTGTTACACAGATTAATCAACGGCTCCATCTTGTCGATTTTTTCGCCAAAATCCTCATAGGTTGCGTAAAGAGATGCTTTAACTTTTTGCCGCGACATTGCTACATATGAAGTTTCCCTGTCCATATTTGGCGTAGCCCTGACGAACACCCGATCAATTGTGGATCCCTGCGACTTATAGACTGTTACCGCATAAGCATGATCCAGATAATTATAATTGAAAAGATCTATCTTAATGCTGACACCTTTATCATTAACTGCATGAACAAATCTCGCATGCCCACGCATATCCGGGCTGATTTCAGTTATAGTCCCGAGAGTCCCATTTTTAACTTTTAGTTTTGTATTATTTTTCAGGAAAATAACCCGATCCCCTACCGCAAAGCTCCTTTCCTCGTTCTTTTTATTTACCCTGACGGAAGCCTGCCTATCAGACTCCTTGCTGAGTAGCCCCTTGTCTTTTAGCTGCTCCCTGATAGCCTGGTTAAGTGCTGAAACCTCTTCATTGGTTCTGGCCAGAATCAGGGAAGATTCCCCCGGTTTTTCCAGCTTTTGACTGACAAAATCCGACACCAGTTTGGTATTTATCTTTGAAGGGCTACTTTCAAGTTTGAGCAAACCTCTCTGATGATAAAGAAAGAGAGCTTTCTCAGCCTCACCTGCGCGAAAATGGGCCACTGCCTCCTTTTGCCAGTTCTCCTCCTGCCTGAAAATCTTTGAGATAGTAGCCTTGCCCAGGCTTTTTCCGAGAGCCCGGAACGCACCACCAGCATCCAGAGGCTGAAGCTGGCCAGACTCTCCGACAAGCAATACTTTTGCACCGGCCCTTTTCACCTCTTCCAACAGTCTCGCCGTTTTTTTAGAGCCAACCATACCCATTTCATCACAGACCACGACATCCCTGGATGTCAGCTTATCCCGGCCATGTTTCTTTCCAACAAAGTATTTATCCATGGTCATTGTACTGATTCCACTTTCAGACAAATTGTCTGCCGCGGTCCCGGTGGGGCAAAGTCCCCTTACATTGTAGCCTTCCTTCTCAAACGCCTCACGAACCAGTTGCATTGACAATGACTTCCCAGCTCCAGCTACCCCTTCAATTACTTTGATCTGACCAGCAGAAAAAGCATGCAATATTGCATCCACCTGATCGCTTGAAAACTGAAACCCTGACATTGTTTTTTGCATATTATTTTCAAAGTCAAGTATCAGATCAGCCTGCTTATCTGAGGCAATCCCCTTCTCTTGACTGGCATTCAGCTCCGCTGCTGTACTCAGCATTTTGGGTTCGATCTCTCTTATCTGAGCAGTAGTAAAGATATTTCGCCCAAACTCATCCAGCCCTAGATCCACCAGGTTTTTAAAGCTGCGATATTTGGAAAACTCTGTTTCGATTTCCGAAGCATTTAGCAAACCCTGTGAATGCTCACAAAACTTAGATTTCAGACCTTCAATAGTACATGTAGAGTACTTGGCGGTAATTTCACTTAAAGCTTTGTCAGCAATTTCTTCTCTGGTCGCATCAATGGTTTTATCCTTCCAGCAATCATAGTAGGCGGTCTTGTCTTTTTCCGTAAATTTTTCCTGAAATTTACCATAATCCCATCCCATTTTGTCACACTGAATCTTCCAGATTTCCATCATCGCGTCATTATCTACAAGCCGCTTCTTTTCCCTGGTCAAAAGGCTCGCTTCTTTCGCAAGTCTTCCCCCAGCCCAGCCTCTTTTATTCATAGCACTAAGAATCTGTTCCCGACGCTTTGAAAAGGCCTTCTCAGCCTCTTTTGGGACATATTTTAGTCTGAAGAATTCACGGTCTTTTTCAACTCTAAAGCCCAGTTCTTTTTGCAGAATAGAAGCAAGTTCAGAGCGGTAAATTGCTCCAACAGCTTTCTTTTCTTTGAACAGCTGTTTCAGCTCAAGTCCTCCCCAGGTATTATCCTGCCTCTTTGCCATATTCATGATCAGACAATGAGTATGCAGCTGAGGATCAAGCTCCCTCGACGTACGATGCTGAAATCTGGCGGCGATAATGCTCTGGGGAGCCTCCCGGTCAACGACCCGGACGCCATTTTCCATCCTGACTCTTCGCACTGATTCTCTTAAAACAACCCTCTCGGTATGGGAAAGAGCGGCCTCAACTGCCCGGTCATGTGCATCCAGTATTTTCTCTCTTAGCTGAAGATCTGCTCTGGCAAAAGCCAGCGAGACTGATTTAGGGGCTGAAAAAGTACAGTCCCAACCAGGAGCATGTTGGCTGTTTTTTCCGGCCAGCTTTACCAGCTGGTCACCGTCGGGAGACTGCCCCTTAAACAAGGCCTCCAGATCAGCAATATGGACCTCACCTGAGAGGCCAAATTCCTCCCCGCCATACCACTGACCTGGAGGCTCCTGACCCTGAAGGTAATAGTCTTCTTTAGCAATCTTTTGGGTATAGTACTTAGCGGCATCCTCAGCACCGAGTGGGATCTTTTGAATTGAGAGCATCAGGGGCTCCTTAAATCCTGTGAATTATATAGAAGGGCAATTTAAAGTAGACTTAAGTGTTCTCATCTGAGGGTCTGCATATTTAATTGTGCATGCCTGTACCTGGACTTTTTGAACATAGGCCATGCAACTTGAATAGGACGCTTTTGCCTCCTGTGCTTTGGCCCCCTCGGAAACAGAAAAGTAAATGTTTCCAGCACCTGCTATCAGAGCAACAACCGCCGTAGCACATAACAGCTTATTGGCAGTAATGGTCCACTTAATTTTTTTATTCATACTCTCCTGATTTTCTTTATTTCTACGCTCAAAATTGTCACAGGCATCGGCAATATTTTTCGTTTGAATCCGGCACATTTTTTCAAACTCATCGGTTGTGGATGTTGCCTTGGCAAGTGTCTTATCCATCTCTTTCATATTGTCACAAATTTTGTTTGAAAAGTCCTTATATCTCCGTGTCGAATCCTTGGTCTCTTTTTCACACTTTTCTGCCGCATTCTGTAGCGTTTTATCACATGTTTCTTCAGCCTTACTGATCACGCCATCACACCTACCGGCTGATTCACTTATCTGCCTTTTATAATGCTCAGTAATACTTTTTATATCCTTTTTAACCGAGGCTTCGATTTCGCGATAAGTCTCTTCTGACTTCTTGGCAATATCTACAACATTACCTTTCGCCTCTGATATTCGCAGGAAGACATCCTCTGCCTTTGTGGAGGACTGGGTTATCCGTAAAATTTCATCAATTTTTTCATCAACATGTTGCTTGAGGGGATCTTGGAGGAATGCCGTATAATACGAGTCAACTGTCCTCATTGTATGTTCTAATATCTGTCGATCGGTCAGACCTTCAACTGGCCCACTGGGCTCCGATTTTGGCAGAGGTTCTGAGTTAGTTTTTTCCACCCGATTGTCAGTACCTGGTATTTCCCGGTCATCACCTCCTATAGTTTCCACATTTTTCTCACGTTCGTAGTTATCCATTAGGCATATGAGGAAGTCTGTCTGGTTCAATCCCCCCTTCTTGGCTAGGTCATTGAATCTGTCCTTGGTTTCCTGTTCAACCCTGATGGCAAGCTGTTTAAATTTTTCGTTTGGAAGGTCCGTCATTGTGGCATCTCCTTTTATCAGAGAAAAAATAGACTGATCAATAAAGTATCACCATTACCTGAATGGAGCCAATATTTTCTTACTCAATTATCTGAAGTACCTCATGCTAGCAAAATTGCTAGCATGGATGCTAGCAGGGTACTAGCAAGATACTAGCAAAAATATAACATGCTGGTATTACCGAGAATGCACATTTGTGCGTCCGGTGTGAAACCAAACCCTAGCGGGGTGAGCGCGGTTTAAATTTTTTCTCTCTTTCGGGGGAGCTTAACTGCGTTGATGGCCGGGTATTCCACTTTTACCGGAATCAAAAGGATAGCTTTGTTTTATACAGTTACTTTATTTTATAAACTACTTTTCATAATATATTTACTTTATATTTTAGATTACTTTTCCAAGTAAAGTTACTTTATTTGTAAAAGTACTATTTTTTGTGAAGTGGATTTGTTTATTTATAATATATTTATTTAACTGATATTTTTTGATTTACTCTATCTTGGATAGTCATTTATAATTTAGACTCTCTAAATAAAGGGGGTTCCCGATGATCCATGATATAGAAGAGGCTGAGGATAAACTATCTATAATACTGGAAGAATCACAGAAAAGTTGGCAAGGTGCTGCATCCATAATTATTGCAGTGGAGCAACTGGAACTCTGGAGGCACAGAGAGTGCCACTCTTTCACCTCCTGGCTGGAAGGGCTGGCAAAAAAATTTGGGGTATCAATGCCATGGATCTGGCAGGCCTACCGCGCAGGTAAGGTTCTTTCCAAAATACACAACAGAAAGTACCCGGAAAACTGCCATTCCTTTGATAAAATAGCCAAACTATATCCCTCAGATCTGAGCCCATCAGCACTGACGCTCGTCGATAAAATCGAAGATGCCAAAGCACCAGCTAAGTTGGTTGAAAAAATCCAGGACCAAGTAATCAAAAATGAGGCGAACACAACCAGCTTACAGAATGTATTTAATGAATATGATCTGGGTAGGAAAATTGGTAGGAAAAACAACGATCTGGTCGCATCAATCCACCAGATAAACTTTGCAAATATTATCCACGGTGTTGACTCCGGCAGGATCTTTGTTGAAAAGAGAAAGCCACTCAGGCAAACCGTCTATACCAAGATTCCCGCCGATTCATATCTTGACGCACTGATAGTAGTACCAGCACCACCCCAGAATGACGCCATTTTTATCGGAGTATTGACAAAAAATAAGCTGAAAATAATCAGTGAAAATATTATGAAATTCTGCGACTATATTTTTCTTCTTAGACATATCCTTGACAAAGACAAGGCCGACTTGGATTTTCCCCTTTCCGGGACTCTGATCATCGATCCTTTGAACGCAAATTTTAAAGTTAAAGGCCTTGAAATAAACAACCGGGTTTCTGACCTTAAAAAGGGTAAGCTGTCTCTGTATATGCACAACAGAGCCTTACAAGGTAAACATATTCTAATCAATCCGATTTTTGACCAGGAATAGTTTAAAGATCTTGCCAAACCGCCAGGACTGATATCTAATGAATCATGGCACATTCTGTTAACCAAAGAAGGGAGCCAAAATGGCCAGAAGAAAAGCAGCAGAAGCTCAGACCAGCCAACCTATTCTTAGCTACACTTCTACTTCTACCAGATCCTTTGAACTGCCTCAAGATACCACACGAACCCTGGAACAGTTCGCCGAATACTACAATCAATTCTCAGGACTTGAAATCAACGCAAACGATGTACTAGCATCCAAAGCAATGGAGCTATTCCAAGGATCCAAAGACCTGCTTGTAGAAGAATACAAGCCGCCAAAAAAGCAGGAACTGACCCTCCCAAATGGTGCGTGGTCTGGAATTGATAAAGCAGCCGGAGAAAAGGGAAAAACTGATCAGGAAATTATAATTTCTATCGCCAAAAAACTTAGCCTTGATGAACAATTCAACGCCTGGCTTTCCCGAGAAAAAGGAGTCAGGAAAAGGCGAAAAAGTGCCGCTTCTGATCTAAGGCAGGGAGCAAGTACAGGAAGTAATAAGGATTCTGTATCAGGCAGAAAAAAGGACGGTGAAAGAGAAGCCAGGGGTTGAGTATCCCCGTACCCCCTCCTGGATTTATTTCTAATGAGCTTCTAATGCTACTACCTCAGCTGCTTCTGGGTATGATCTAATTACCCTGATGTTTTTTCCAGCCAGAAGCTCAGAAAGTCGGTCCAGTCGGTTAAGAGACTCTTCACAAAATCCGCGTCTTTTGCTACCTCTTACATACCATGTGCGGGACTCCCATGACCAGGAAAATCCGTATCTTTTCAGATCTTCTTTTACGGGTTTTGTATCCCCCTCTATATAAGTTCCCTTATCTGCGTTATGAATGATATTAACAACCCTGTCATCATCCCCGGAAAGTTCATAAACTGGCTCAGGATCTTCAGAAATTTTAGAAGCCTTCTGAGAGGCTACCTTGTGGTTATCCAGTACCCTTCGGGCCTCTTCTGTTTTGTCCATCATCAGTTCAAAAGATGCGACTGAAAGCTTAATGAATCCAAGTAAAGAGGTTATTTTTTGACAGCCAATTTTTACGGAAAGTTCACAATTATCGCCCCAAATTTTTAGCATATCAGTTACTTCAATATTATAGGCTGTTCCCTTCGCCTCAAGCCAACCGGTAAGTTTATCTTTATCGTGAATTAATTCACAGCTGTTGTACTCATCACCTAACAGAATTTCAAGCTTTCTGTTTCGCTTATATTGCCATTTTGAATAAGTATTTTTTTCACCTGTAGAAGCTTCTTTTAGTTCCAAAATATTCAGCTTTCTGGCTCTTTCCTCTCTCTCAAATTCAACAGATTCTTCCATTTCCATTTTTGCCACTTCCATGACTTCTGAAGCCGTCCTTTCCGGCATACTTTCAATATTTTTACCCTCTTTTTTCAGATAATCTACCAGATCACGGTACAAACTACGCTGCGCATTTCTATCTAAAACCTTGAAGGAATCTATCAGGTCAGAAGGCTTTTCAGGATTGTATAACTGGGCTTCAATCAGATTGGTATAAATTGCAAGATGGCCATTATAAACCAGGGTATCCTTACTATTTTTAAAATCAAAACTAACAACCTGAGCCCCCTTATCATTGGCTCTGACAAGTTTGATATTGCCTATATTGCAGCGGGTATCTTCAGCAATATGCTTTCTAAAATTTCGGTAAAATTCGTACTGCTTAAGAGTCATTTTCTGACAGGATTTGTAGAAGTGATTTAGCAAAATATCAGAGCCATTTATGAAAGTGATTTCAACATTTCCCGGTTTAAAAACCTTCAGATTAAAAAAGTCGCATTTCTGCTCATACTGAAACCGCCCTTCTGATTGAACGGCTTTTGCCAGCTCAGTTTTTAGAGTATCGCCGAATCTGGATCCGGATTCCTTCAGGCTCTGACCAGACATTGTTAGCATGATCATTTCCAGATCACTAAGCCAGTCAGCCTTAACCCCATGACGGTTATACCAATAACCATCGTCAAAGTTCCCAAACAAGCAAAACTTAACTTTTTCCTCTACTTTTTTTGCTTTAATATCCTTGCGCCGGCCTTTTTGCCATACTATGTATTCGGTCAGATCTCCATAGATGCAGTTTAATGTTTCTTCAAGCTTTTCATGCCTGTTTTTTTCCAATTCGCTCACGTACTTATCAACATGGTCGGTATAACAAAGACTCTCGCCCTTAAGATCGTCAAGCAATTGTTCTCTTTGCTTGCTGGATAAAAAATTTACTTCTTTTAGAATTTTTTCCCAGCAATTTAGACTGATCTTTTCCATAAAAATATTTTTACTAAATTCTGTCGCGCCTTTAATCTCTGTTTTGAATTCTCCCGTCAGACTGAATTTTTTCAGCTGTTTTATAACTTCAGCATACACCGGAGCAAACTGGTCAAAAGTATCAGATGCTGCATTTGATTCTGACTTTAATAGTTCGATAGTTTCCATTTTTCACCTTTTCAGGAAAATAATTAGATTGAAGTTCAAGGTTATTAGGGGGGCACCCGCCCCCTTTGGTTAGCTGTAGGCCAGTATTAGGCTTTCAAGGGACCAGTGCTTGCTAACAGTTTTATAGTCGCCGTTTTCGTCAAGTTTCACTACTTTCCAAGGGTATTCAGGGTTATCTCTGTTGGGTGCAACCCAGCTGCAACTTTCTTTTGATCCTTTAAGCCATTTGTTCGCTCTAAATATTGTGGCTCTCTGGTTTTTGAAATCAAAATTTCTCATTTTTAACCTCTTTTGAATTTCGTTCAACTCCCTATCTCTATATTTAATATACAGTTTTTTTGCTGTACTTGTAAAGTAAATAATTGATTTTTAAAGGTATAAATTCATATTTTTTACTTTTTATTTTGTATAGATACTTCTTTTTTACTGTATTTAGATTGTCACCTCTGGTATAATTTCATTTGAAAAAATTTGCTGGTCCTCTTAAGCTTTTTCGCGATTTGTTCCCCCGTCGGCGACGGTTTATACCCGGACGATCACGGCCAGGGTCAAGGGCTTTAGAGCGAAGCGTCCCTTGACCCTAAGGGCGTGGCGGTAGGTATAAACTAAAGCCAGGACGGGGCGGGCAAAGCGTGACAAAGCGGTCCCGGAGTTCCCCCGGAGCGCCGCGGGTACAGGGGCGCGCAGCCCCTGGTGGGGTCTGGGGCAAAGCCCCGGCAGAGAGGGGAAGTACGAGATCCACTCGACAGCCGTAGCTTTGCGGAGGCGGGAGAGTTAGCTCGTACGGGGGGAGAGCCCTCTCCCCCAGACCCGGAGCTTGCACAAACAGGAGAAAGTATCTATAGTACAGTATATTTACTGAATCGTAGAGGTAATAATGTATCAAAGACTCGGGAAAATTATTCAGTTTCACCGAAAAGAGATGGGATATACAGCCAGTGATTTGGCTTTAAAATTAAACACTTCCATGAGAAGAATTAATAACCTGGAACAGGGTTTCGACTGTATTAAACTGAACAAACTTCCTGAGGTGTCAAGGGTGATTAAAGCTCCTCTGGCAGAGCTTATCGAAGCTCATATGGAAGGACAGATGATCAGAGCAGAGATTAAAGGTTACAGAATTACACTGGAAAAAAAGAAAGGGAGTAAATAATGAAATACAATTTTACCGATAGTCTTAAACGACCATCTTTGTGTGATATAAGAATCAAACAGCTTAAAAACAAGGTTTATGTCTGTGTGACAGAGCTTAAAGAAAATCCTGGTGGCTCCATAACAAATAATGCCGATGAATTATATATAAAAGTTCTTAAGGATTTTTCTCTTCGACATAAAGATACGGTATTTTTGGAAAGGTATAGCCATGAGAGCTACGCCAGTGGCCACTGCAAAGAAAATGTAAGCCTGGTTGAGTTTAAGGATGATGCTACTTTTTGTCACCATCCGTACCCATTAGGACGCTATCAGATGATTTTTGAGTCATAAGCATTTAGTAATATTGATATTTAGCAAGTACACACAGCTAAGCTCCTGTTATTAGGAGGTAGAAATTTGCTTGGCGTATTTAAGGTAAAAATATGGCAATTTAAAGGCATAAATTAAAGTTATATATGGTATAATCCGAGGTAGGTATATGGCACAATCAAGCCAAAGGAGACTGTTATGACTAATTTAGCCAATGATTTAAGCCCTCTAATAAAAGAGGGGGGCAAATACGACTTTGATAAATATGTCGCACTCACCGGGCTGAAAAAATCCGAATTAAAAGAGATTACCGGACTGACAGAACTCAGAAGTGACAGACCATTGTCTCAGGACAATCGCAACAAACTTCGTTCGCTCACAAAAATACTGACGTACCTGATATATGAATTTCAGGGAAATGAGGAAGCAGTCTCCCACTGGATTCACTCTCCCAGGTCTCAGTGGTTTGGAGATTCCCCACTGGATCTGATGCAGAGAAAAGACTTTGAGACCGTGGAGAACTATTTAAAAAGACATTGTGAACCTGATATGAATATGATCAAGGGGTAGCCGGTGAGCATTTCGGGGAAAGGTTTTGAGACAAGAAAAGATCTGGATTTATTTAATTCTCTCTTTGCTGAACTAAGTCAAATTATCACTGAGGAAAAGACTCTGCTGGACAGTCAGTGGAAAAACCCTAAACACCTGGCCCAGGGTGAACTACTGCCACAAATAAGAGAACAAAAACAAAAGCTTTCCGGCCTGAAATCAAGGCTTATAGATTTATCCAGAAATCTGATTCAAAAGGCAATGCCAATCATCGACAATCTTTCGGAAAATCTGGGAAGCAGGGTGCGGGGAGAATACTGCCGCGGCATCCCTTTACGCTACTATGCTACACCACTTGGCACAGGAAATTCCGATGCCAGGTATAGCCTTGAAGGAATTCGCAGCCTATATCTGGCAGAGTGGGAGCAGGCAGTTATGTTTGAAAGAAGGCTGACCGGGCTGAAAGCCAGCCCACCACATGTTCATTTTTGGATTGAAGTAAAACTAAATAATATCCTTGATCTGACCAGTGAGAGAACTCTTCGGGAGTCTGGTATAGAAGCTGAGAAGGATCTTTTGCTGATGGAGTGGGAGTCAATACAAGACATCTGTAAAGAAAACGCCTTCACTCAACTTCTGGGAGCCAGAGTCTACGAACTTGGATATGAAGGAATAAGTTTTTGGTCTGTCCGGCACCCAGAGACCAAAAATATAGTTGTTTTCCCCGACAACCTGAGCGCAGGCTCACTGGTAGAAGTTTTCGATCCGACTGGGGAGTATTCCAACAACAGGATATCCATAGAGGATAACATGAAGTGCCTGAGAAGAGATAAATAAGTACCGCGACCGGATCGCTCTGAAGGGAATCAAACATGCAACAGGATGAAGCTCTGCAACTCATGAAACTCGGCAGGAATATTTTCTTAACCGGAGCCGCGGGAAGTGGGAAAACCTACATCCTCAACCGTTATATTAGCCATCTTCGCTCCAAAAATATTGGAATCGGGATAACGGCCTCAACCGGTATCGCAGCTTCACACCTCAACGGAACCTCCATCCACTCATGGTCAGGCATCGGTATCCGGGACTTTCTAACCGATGCTGACCGGGAAAAAATCCGTAAAGATTCCAGAAAGAGGAAGCGTTTTGCTTCGGCAAGTGTACTGATAATCGATGAAATCTCCATGCTGCACGCCTTCCAGCTTGATATGGTCGACGATCTTTGCCGAATGTTCAAAGTACCTTCTGAGCCATTTGGAGGCATGCAGGTAATATTGTGCGGGGACCTCTTTCAGCTTCCACCCATCCGCACAGATAATTCTGCTGTCCGTTTCGTCAACGAATCAAAGGCATGGAACAGCATGGATCTGCATATCTGTTATCTTGAAAAGCAATTCCGCCAGAATGACAATGAACTTATAACCATCTTAAATGATATAAGAAATGGAAGCGCTGGAGAGCATACACTGGTTCCCCTCAGAAAAAGATACCGGAGTACAATACCAGGAAAAACCACTCCCACCAAACTCTACACCCATAATGCAGATACTGACCGTATCAATTGTCATGAGCTGGGAAAGCTGAAAACAAAGACCTGTTCTTTTAAAATGGCAGGGACAGGCCTCCCA
>Ga0163110_10000506_pt1 | contig 18607 bp, 16 predicted proteins | sample CRUFie1St17metaG_FD_108703 | JGI IMG/M metagenome (GOLD analysis project Ga0163110, IMG submission 108703) | Marine microbial communities from the Costa Rica Dome - CRUD Field 142mm St17 metaG | ecosystem: Environmental > Aquatic > Marine > Oceanic > Photic zone | place: Costa Rica: the Eastern...
AGAATTAATCAAGTTATTGATAAGGGTTGGCAAATAGCAATTTTCTAAATTCATAAGGTTGATACTATTTTTCGAGAAACTCTTTCAGAATTTTTTCCATCTAGAAAAGCATGAAATAAATGCTTAATACGAATCTGCTTCGAACTAACCGATGTTGATAATGAGATCTTCAGATTTTTCAAAAATGATTCGAAAGTTACATTAATTTTGCCTGGAAAAACTAAATCATAGTCATACAATAATCCCCTAGTTTCCTTATAATTGGAAAAATCTGGACAGTAATTTACAATTTGACGATCTAACAACAAAAAGTCTACCCAGACGCTAGAATAATCTGTGACAAGAACCTCTGCCTTTCTAAGAAATAAACCTACCTCCGGACAGGGGCACTCGGAAAGATTTATTACAGGTATAGAACCAAAATCTATCGGAGGTGCATTGGGATGAATTTTAACCCCCAATACTGCATCCTCAGATTTGAGCAACGATTGCAATTCAGCAATTTCTTGTTTACTAAACTTTGGATTATGAAATGTGTCATCTCTCCATGTAGGCATGTAAAGAACCATTTTCCTTTGATTCAACTGATTGTCAATCCACTTCAAACCATTTTTCAAATCATTGGAAATTTGAGAATCATTGAAAAGCAATAAGTCATTTCTTGGTAAGCCTGTCAACCACATATCTTTTTTGGATTTTCCAAAGCATGATTGCATTGCTAAAAAGTCCAATGTTGAGCTACAAATCATTGAACTGTATTTTTCAAATTCTGATTTCATTGTGAGTACATTTTTATCCTTGATTCTGTATCCTAAATTCTTTAAAGAAATTCCGTGCCAAACATTAATTATTTTTCTTCTGTTATGATCTAATGAATCTGAAAAAGGTATATCGCTTGTACCATGATCTATCACTATGTGTCTTGACCTGAGCCAGTAAATTAGTCCCTTTAAAGTAAAAAAATTTACGTGTCTTGAACTTGTAACATCTTGTTTTCTAAAGAATAAAATAACACATTCAATTTCTTGAAACTTTGATAATGAATCAAAAAGAAAACGTCTATTATCTTTGTAATCTTTATAAGAATCTAGGGGGAATATAATAGTATTATCCGATTTAGGAAAAAGACTATCTAAAATTTTAAGAATAAGTTGAAATAAATCGAATAAAATATTCTTCATTTAAAGCTGGTTATGAAGTTCTTTACACCAGCTTTCTATTCTTTCATCGGTCATTTCGCCCTGATTATCCTCATCTAATGAAAGACCACACCACTTCCCGTCTATTTCTCCTTTAGACTCATCGTAGTCATATCCCTCTGTTGATGTAAAGCCTAATGCTACACCTCCGCCAGCAATCATTTTTTCATAAACCATACCCATTCCATCTTGGAAAGTGTCAGGATAGCCTAATTGATCACCTTGGCCAAAAATAGCAAATTTTACGCCATCAAAGTCCATTCCATCCATGTCTTCTAACAGATCTATCCAGTCATCTTGTGCTTCCCCAACGTACCAAGTAGAAATTCCTAGTATTAGAAAGTCATATCCAAGTAAATCATCAGGTTCTATCGAACTGACGTCTTGGACTGTACAATCATGCTCACTAAAATGCTCTGAGATTAGCTCAGCTGCAGTCTCAGTATTACCCGTGCTCGATCCATAGAATATGCCTACTTTCATTTGGTTTCCTCTTTTGTATTTAGTCAAGTTTTACGCTCTATTTGTAAGTTACGTAGTGACGTACTACTAATTCCCTTTGTGTGAGGGAGCATCACAACTTCAATTCCATTTTTTTGAATGGCCTCTCGTCCCATAAAATCAATATATGGATCTTTGTCCCAATCGGTTCCGTGAAATAAATGTGTGATCTTAAATTCGTTGAAGAAAGGTTCATGCTCATTGTTATCAACTATGACTAGCGTTAAGTCCATGTTTAACTGTTGTAACATGTTAAGCCTTTCGTTTTCATTATGAGCTATTTCTTGTTTTTTGTACTTACGTGCATATCTATCTGAAACTACAGCAACCACTAATTTATCGCATAGTTCTAAGGAACGGGCGATTATGCTAACGTGACCTTTGTGGCAAAAGTCAAAAACTCCTGCAAGATAACCTACTTTTTTACTACTCACTATTTACCTCTTCAAAAACTACTTCGAAGACACTACCGCTCCAGTGGAAAATTAACAGTTCATCATTAAGTCCCTTTCCAAATCCTACTATCTGAAGATCGGTATCAAACAAAAAGTTAGCTGTCCAATTATCTTTGTTTTGGACTATCCAGACAGAACCTGTGCAAAAATCTCCATACAGGTATCCTTCACCCACAGGAGAGGAATCGTTCATCCAAAAACCTCCTGTTATTGAACAATTGCCTTCTACATGGTCATATTCTATAACCGGATCAGTTATACCTTTTGGAGAGGCTGAACTAGATAAAGAACAATCTGAATTAGGAGAAAATGAGTGACTCCCCTCACGGAGGGACCAACCAAAATTCGAGGATGTGTTCCAACTTTGAATGTAGTTAACTTCTTCGAAACAATTTTGCCCAACATCTGCTATCCATAATCCTCCATTTTCGTCGATATCAAATTTCCAAGGATTTCTCAAGCCTTTGTGAAGAATGTAAGTGCTTGAGCCGTCTGAATTAAACATAACTGGGCTAATGCTGGTACCGTCGTATTTGAAATAATGGATTGAAGATAGCGGAGAGGATTCATTTTGGCCATTATTGTCAGGATCATTTGATCCCCCACCGTCACCAACACCCCATAAATAATACCCATTACCAGCAGAAAGTAAATGTCCAGCGTTATGATTTCTGTATGGCTGCACAATTTCATGTAAAACTCTAAGGGTTGAAATATTTAAACTTCCGTTTTCAACAGAAACATCAGCTAGAACTAAAGGTGAGGCTGATTGACCATCACAATTTTGATACTCAACGAAAGACAATAGTAACTTTTTATCATTTTCATAGTTGTCAGAGAGTGCCATACCAAGTAATCCCTGTTCAGGGTGACATGCTGAAACTTTACTGCTGAGATTACCAAGCAAGTACTCGTCAGTCCCATCCCATGAACGAATTTCACCATTTAAATCTGCAATCCACAAAGCATTTTCGATGCTGTTAACTACTGAAACTATAGGTGTTTTGAAATCTTCCATGTAGATTACGCAGGAAGAATTCAAAGACGAAACTAATTCGCAGTTACTATCTTTTTTTTCAGGCCAAGAAAATCCTGAGCCCTCATCAGACTGCAAGCAGCCGGTAAGACTGAACAAAGAGATGAGAAGGGCTAATAGAAATGCTTTGGAACGCAAGGAGTTATTACTATGCAGAATTACTTCTACGCCAGTAGACTATTCCTGCTGCAGCTACACCAACTAGGGCAATTGCTGCGTACATCATCATATTGGATTCGCTTCTTTCAGGATCAGTAGAATATGCAGCATTGAAATATGCATTAATTCCAGGAACTCCTCCTATTGCAACTCCATACGTACCCAAATGATTAGTTGTATTAGTTACGCTGATACCTGGAGTTGTTAAAACATCTACAATTATCTGTCTTCCACTGTCACTTTGATTCATAGCAAATATAGCATCCTGAAGTGCTACCACCTCATCCTCTGTCATATATTCTGGATTGTACATAATTGGGTGACCTGGAGCCCTACCGAAATTTGTTGACAAAGTGTGATAGTCTGAGTTTGACTTAAACTCTCCTTCAAAACACCAACTTTGAGGGTCGTCATCTGGACAATAAGTTGGTAATGTTAAATCCTTGACAAAAGCAATATCTCCTTTTCCTTCAGCCATACAGCGCAAAGAACCTTGATATTTGTAATAAATTCCACTCTTGGGAATACTTGAGTCCTCTGAGAAGTGATTTGTAACTGTGTTTCTTAGAGAATCAATATCATCTGGATCTCCAACTATTTCGACATACCCGTTAGCAATCAAGAACCCCATTGGCAATAGCATTCCTGCACTTCCAAGCGCTGCAGTATGGCAAGATGTTTTACCCTCCATAAGTGCAAATGGATCTGTATTTGGATCATCGTCTAAATCTGCTTGAGCCATATCTGAATCCTTGTGGACTACAGCTACAGCCTCATAGTATGAACGGCCGTCTCCCTTCTGCTCAGATGCTAGTACTTGAAGACCATGGTTTTGCCATGCTAACCATGCAGCTCCACCATCCAGAAAACCAATATCGGCGTGACCAAATCTTAAAGCTTCAACTGTTGAAGCTGCCCCCTGAACTGTATAAATCTCTACATCCTTGCCTAACAATTTTCCTATTTCATCGGCTAATCTCTGAGGATTTTCATCTTTGTCTTGATAGTCTTCTTTTGTTTCAAATGCTATAGTTAAACAGTCATCTGGGTCTGCACATTCATCAAATTCTACAGAACCAAAAGATAAGCAACCAGTCATGCTGGTTGTAACTAAAAACAAAACTGCGAGCACTGCATTTATGGTTAAATTTTTCATTATATTCACCAATTTAGGTTAGCCTAAAATAAGGGTGTAAATAAAGTTTAGGTGGGCCTAAAAATAGGAAATAGTATCAAAAAGGCTATAACTAGGCCCCTCATACAAAAATTGTAATAAATATTATTTTATTTTATTACAGGAAAAAAAATGAGTACAATTCAAGTAACTGACACCGATTTTGAAAAAACTATTAGCGATAATGAACTCGTACTAGTTGACTTTTGGGCGCCTTGGTGTGGCCCTTGCAAGGCTTTAGGTCCCGTTCTGGAAGAAATAGCCTCCGAAAATAAAAATATTGTTATTGCGAAAATGAATACGGATGAAAATCCGAATACTTCATCAGCCCATGGCATTATGTCTATACCAACAATGATGATTTTCAAAAATGGACAACTAGTAGACAGATTAGTTGGAGCGATGCCAAAAGATGCAGTCATGCAAAAGATAGAACCTCACTTTTAAGAAAGGCTAATTCTAACTTCTGAATTTTTCAATTCTTTAACCAATGCGTCTGTGTCAGAATTACTTAAATTACACACCAGAGTATATACCTCATACATTTTATGAAAACTACTAATCTCTACCTTCGAGTATTCATCAAATGCAGTTATGCTTACGTTTAATATTTTAACTAGGGGGATTCCACCTTCGCGTGGCTCTCCCGTTAAAATGGAAGCTAGCTCTTCTTTACGAAATCCTCCGCCTTCAACTACTAGATGATCACCATATATCATTAGCCATCTGCCCTTAACATTTACATCTTTCCAAGCTAAACTGGCTGGAAGTGGAGGACCTTCTGTGACCACTTCTTTTGGTTCACCCCAATCATCCTCATTCCAAAGATTGTTCTCTAGCAAAAAACCAACGGGCAACCAATCTTCACCATCCCAAAATCTTGCATCCTTAGATAATGTACCTTTACCCAAATCATCTACCAGTCTTTTTTCAGAAATTGGCCCGTAGACTTCATCATCGACTTTCACTAAGTATTCTTGATCAATTTCTGAATCGCTCATTTAGCCTCATAAATATATGCACTGCTGGAATCTAAATCAGGCATTTCACCTAACCTCCAACCCGGCGCCGTAGTTTCTGCGTAATAATAGCTAATTTCATTGGATTCACCTTCATTAAGTACATAATGCACTCCTTCCGCCCCAGCAACGTCAATGCCTACTGCTGCGTGTCCATACCCATCCCATGCTTCGGGTATTAATATTATGGAGGCATTATATTTTAAAATTTCAACTAATGATATTAAGAGTGCTGAAGTATCTTCACAATCTCCTGTTTGATCAACTAAAGTTTCTATGGGGTATCTTGGGTATTCACCAACACCAGCAGTTAAATTGTCTTCAGAATATTTTAAAGACTGGGAAAAACTTATAAAAAAGTTAATTTTATTCAAAGGTGAAAAATTTTCTTCAGAAGACATGTTATACAATATACCTGCTATTTCAATCAATTCAGGGTCATCAGTCGTAACAAAATTGAGATAATCTCTGTAATCTTTTATCTCGTGTGGTTGACTAACATAATAAGAATAGCTAGCCTGATCAAAAGTATAACTAAATTGGTATTCTACCATCTGAAATGTCCATTTGAAAGATTTTAGGTAACCAAAATTAAAAACATCAATTTTCAAAATTAGGGATGCGTCGTCTAGATCATTCGAATCATCTAAGCTTCCATCTAAAGTGCCATTTAAGTTAATCCAAGCCCTTCTTTCCAAGTCAAAAGTAATTGTTTCACTGTAGCTTGAATTCGAACTACTAATGTCCAATTCTTCAGAACTACGAAATTTCAAAAAGTAAGCAACAACTCTAAACTCATGCAATATTTGGTTATCTGGAATATTATATTCAAATTCAGCAGTTAGGTTAAAGCTTTCTTGCCAAGGAACATACCATGGATTTCCTTCATTATCAAAACGCTTCAATTGTTCACCATCCTGATATAAGAAAAAAATAACCGGAGCGGTTTGCCTGTTATTTTGCTTATCAATTAACTCAACGCTCTTAAAAGTAAATTTCAATGCTAGATCATTGTATGGATCTAAATCCTCTGAATCGTTGAAACCATCATTATCATCGTCAGAATCTAAATTATCTCCTATACCGTCTAAATCATTGTCTGCATTTTCAAGAGGATCAAAGGGAAAAAAATCCTCTGAATCATTGAAACCATCATTGTCGTCATCAATATCCGAATTATCGCCTATTCCATCTGAATCGTTATCATTCCATTCACTAGAATCTCTAGGAAAGGCATCTTCAGCATTAGGAATTCCATCTAAATCTGCATCGTACAACATTTGATTTAGAAGAGCTCCAAGCAATAGGCCCACTACTAAGATAGAAGATAATTTTATACTTGATTTCATTACAAACCTAATAATCTAGGTAATTCACGCATGTTTGTAAAAGGTTCGGCCCCCGCTTCAATTAACTCCTCTTTTGAACTCATTTTTACTAAACCTAATACTCGTATTCCTGCCCTAACTGAAGCTGTAACGCCTGTAATACTATCTTCGATAACTACGCATTGATCTTTTGAAAAACCCATTTTCTTAGCTGCGTATAAGAAAAGTGCAGGATCAGGTTTCGGATTTGCGACCTCAGAAGCAGTGTAAACTCTGCCTTCAAAATATTTGTAAAGACCGGTTAATTTCAACGAATTCTCTACATGACCTGGCCTCCCATTTGATGCCACGCATTTCGCTAATTCAAGAGATTCCAAAACTTCAGATATTCCATCCATGGGTACCAAGTCATACTTGTAAGCCTCAGAAACCTTTTGCACTAACCTAGGAACCCAGTCATTAGGCAAATCACTTCCTGACATCTCTTTCATCCCATAGACAACTGCGTCTATTGTCTTACCTCCCCATAACTTAGTAGCTTCCTCCCAAGTCATTTTTATTCCAAGCTCACCTGCCATTTCAGCTATAACTTTGTTAGTCAAAGGTTCACTATCTACTAAAGTGCCGTCGCAGTCAAAGATAACACACTTGACTTCGCTCAATAAACTGTCACATCCAATGATTTCATAATTTCTCTAAGAAATGATGTTGCATAAGTACCCTTGTGTAGCCAGAAACTGAAAGTGGGATCTCCAGAATTATAATCTACCTCAATGTCATTATATTTTTGGAATAACGGTCTGTACATTCCATACGATGACAATTCATGAATTTCATCAATTATAAAGTCTCCAAACTTAACTCCTAAATCATCCATTACCTCTTTTTCCAATTCTCCTTGCCGCCCTTTTGAAAATTTACTATTAACACCAGGCAATAATCCAGCAACCCAAGCTTTCCCCTCACGGCATCTTTTCAATAATTTTGGTTGATTTCTTTCTGTAACTTCAATAGTGACTCTTTGGTCTGGCCCACCATACCCGTCAGCAGGCATAACGAAGTCGCCAATTTGAGGTAGACAAGCGTCCATTCCTTCCTTAATTCGCATATCAAGAACTTTATTGAAAATTAAACTTTGATAACCGTGAACAAGCATCTTAGATAAACTCTCAGGAAGTTGAAGAATGGCTCCAGCATAATCTCCTTTATTCCTAGATAAATGGCCTAATAATTGCCTTTCAAATAACATATGAGGTGGAAACTTATCAAGTGATTTTGCGAAATCTTTAGTTTCTAGTAGATATTCCCGTCCCCCATGTCCTGCAAAATTGGGCGAACCAAGAGTAAGATAATCAAGAACAGCCCCTTCATAATCTCCTTGAACAATCTTTTCGCCTACTATGTGAGTTATAGGTCTTACTGCTCCAAACCGCTGAACCCCAAAATAATTAGGGAAAAATCCATCTAACTCTGAAAAAATATCTGCAATATGATCTCTGTTAGATGAATTTGTAACTCTGATCTTAAATTTATTTCCGACCAAGTTCCCTAAACGAATTGGCTTTACTGAGCTGTGGAGAAACTCCAATTCTATATTTTCTAAATCTACGGAAGACAACTTTTCAATTGAAGTTTTTAATGAGAAATGCTGAGTAGTTATTGCTCTCTTGTCCTTAGTTCCTGCAAAGCCAATTGATTTCTGACCTATATTCAGCTTACGAGATAATTCTTTTACTAAAACATGAGTGTCCCAATTCTTAGCTTTAATTTTTACTATTTGGTGCTTTCCTGTAGGAATGTCTTGCATCCACATCCAATGAGACCTGCCAGGAATAGAAACTACTTCTTCAACGTTAAAATCTTCTGATTTTTTCCTGAGCTTTCCTCCTATACCTGACGTCTTAGAAAAAAAAGACTCTGAGCCAACTATATGTTGACTAACTAAACTCATTCACTTTGAAATCGCTTTAGCAGTGACTTTTATGTCTGCGATTATTTTTTCGACTGCTTTCAAAACTGAAGCTTTGGGCGTACCTTTTTTTGTACGAACATAAAATTTAGGATTATCTAACACTATGTGGCCCATGTAGTAAGAAGCATACTCAACGTTTGAATTTGCAAGGGTGTGGTTCATAAGAGGTCCAAGTAATGTTTCACTTGCACCATGAATCTCAAACTCTAATTCGTTTTTGGTTTTGTTTACTACTGTAACTTCCATAGGTTTGTCGGACAAAAAGGGTCGTTATAAAGATTGGGCATTTTCAATTGCCCTTGTCCTTATGTCATGAGGTGCATTTGTTTTAATGCCAATTGGTGAAAAAATACTAACGCTTGCAAAAAAACCTTCTTTTTCTAAGCATTCTACTATTTTTAATTTTTTAGGAGTTTGTCCTATTTGAGCTGCCCTAGCTATATCATTTATATCAAATAAACCAGGTGGCCCCTCTGCTTCTTTTCTTAGTGTATCAAAGAATTTACCTAATTGCCCCTCACAATTTTCTGGAACCAATTCTGAATCTATTATTTTTTCCATCCATATTGGTCCAGCAGATTCCGAATCTTCTTCATCTAAGACCTGCATATCCTGATTAAGCCATTTTAGAGTAATTGGTCTTGCATTTGTAATTTTTACAAATACGCGTAAATGATGCCCTTCAGAGTAAGATAGCATAGGCTCAATGCTCCTGTCATACTTTGATGCTAATGTTTGAATCCGCCCTAGCAATATCCTTATTCCTACTTCCTTGGCGGCCACTCTCTTCATCGAATAGGCTCCGTATCTTTTAAAGCAAATTGATGGTTTAGCACCACAAAGAACGGCTGTATCTGTTGCAGCTATTCCCAATATTCCTCCATGATTCACATTTTCAATTATTGATTCAAGATAAGGTGCCGGGGTGCCAAAAGGATCAACATCAATCCAATCATATTGCCTTTCCTTTACTAAATTTTGTAAATCATCATGAAATACTTCAGATTGGAGATTATTTATTTTTAAATTACACTTTATCGCTTCTACTGCCAATTTAGAGGTATCACAAAATTCCACATTGTAATTACATTCTAAAGCAAGTCGTATGCCTCGGATACCTGAAGCTGCCATACCATCCAAAAAAAGTCCATTAAAATTTAATTTTTTAGCAAATTCTACATTCAAGTCTCTGCTAAATTTCATTGAGGGATTATAGAAAACACCTTTCCTCTTTCCTGGACCTTTGTCTTTCCCGGAAAGATTTGCTTTAAAATTTGCTTTGCCTTCTTGATGTTCGATCAAACCATTCCAGTTTTCAATATATTGACTGCTTTTGAAGGTAAAATTGCGGAATTAATTGGAGTTACTTCAAGAGTCCTCAAATCATCTCGCTTTCTAATTGATTGAAGTAAAGGATTTCTAGATCGCTTATGCATTGTAATTAACATTGGCTTACCACATTTTAATGCTTCTTTTAAGACGGCACTAAATTCTTTTGATTCTGAAACCAATTTACCCACTTCATCTACTAAAATCAAATCTGACTCTTCAATTGCTTTCTGAACTGAAGCAGTAGCAATTCTATTAACTGCATCAAGCCTGATTCCTAAGGGAGCTGACTCAGGATTTCTTCCTGGTACCTTTGGCTTAACATCCCATCTTACAGATGCCGATAGCTCTTCTTCTTGAGTTATAAAATCTTTAAGATTGTAACCTACTATCTCTCCATCTTCTTCTATAGGATGTGTAGTAAATCCGCCTATACTGAATTTTTCTTCAACCATTTTAGCAATTCTCAGAACAGTTTTGGTTTTACCAGTACCTGGCTGACCAGAGATAGCTACTTTTACAGGAACCATGTGAAGTGCCTCAATTGGAAAGACGATATAAGTATTTATGCCTATTAATTATATTCTAAACGTTCAGGACAATTTTTTCTTCTCGAACAACTATTACACTTACCAGCTCTCTTATGATTTCTGTGCGCTTCCATTTTTCCTGCAAGGATGTCATTCCTTTCGTCTAATTTATCAATTACTAGATTTTTTAATTTAGCATCCCAAATAACTTCATGTGGTGAATTATCTATTCCATATCTTATATGTCCCATCGGAGGATTTTTTCCAAAGGTCTCCTCTGTAAGTAAGCAGTATGCCCCTATTTGCAAAATATGACTAAAAAATGGAGCTTTTGGCGGGCGGCCCGTCTTAATTTCGACAGGGATACGATCTTCTTCTTTTTTAATAATAAAATCTGGTCGGCCTGCGAGATTGTATTTTGTTGATTTTAAAATAGGCGTATCATCGGTTAAACCATCTGGAGTTTCAATTGTTTCTTCTCCTAATTTATAATCTTCTCTTAACTTATCAATTTTCTCTGTGGAGACTAAAAGCTTGTAAAGAAAAAAAGAAGCTACAAGCATCCACCCTATTCCTATTATCAAAAGTATAACTCCTAAATTCACACGTAAGCTGTCCGTGGAAATCCAAAGTATAAAGAGAGCTATTGTAACAACTGCCATTATCATTCCAACAACAGTCAAAAGTGTGGAAGAAGTTTCACGAGATTTCTTTTCTTCAACCAATAAATTTGTTAACGAGGTACCTATTTCTTTGTGTTTTTCTACCCCTGATATTACTTCTTTACCCTCTGCATCAACTCCTTTTAGATCTAAGTGCCAAGATAAGGGGCAATATCCATATCTCTCCATTTCTGAAGCTGAAATTATATGTTTGCTCATGGGGTTAAGTCCGGGATTAAGTCGGAATTACCTAGAGAGATGTGAATAAAACAATTAGTGCCCAGCACTAAAAACTAAAATACTGATCATGCCAAGCTAGATTACCATAATCTGCAATTTTATAGTTATAATTTAAAATCTGCTTACCTTCCTCTGAATTGAATTCCATAGATATTATTAATTCATAAGGATCTGCATGAGGACCATCGAAAATTAAAACAGGCAATTTTACAGACTGTTTAGGACTTAAAACTCCAGGATAATGCGTTTGACTCTGAAGAAGTTCTGTAGAATTCCAAACTGCAAGCTTAACTTTGAGATCAGTAATTTCTTTAGTACCTGCATTACTTACCTTGGATTGAACAAACAAACCCGAATATGAACTATGATATACTGTATCGATTTCAACTTCAGTCCTAGGTAAAAAATATGAGTAGCATAACAAAACCAGTAAAACTGCTACAATAACTACTGCAAACTTTGCTATAACTTTGCGCTGTTCTACTGAATTCATAGTGTAGCTCCTATTGATGAAATAAGACTCATGCCTGGCTCTGGCATAATGTAATGCTTTTCATCATTACCAAATTCAGTATCCATACCATTTTTTTGTATTCCTAGCCACGTTGGAAGAATATTGTATCCACCAACCTCTTTAACTCTGAGATCCATCATAACTGCTGATGTTTTCAGCTCAATTGGACCTAAAGTGAGCTCTCCACCTATTGCAAAAGACAATTGACCTCCTTCACTATTAAGCATTTCAAACACAGGATATAATCCAAATAATTGATTAGGAACTATTTCAACATGCTTTATGTCTGTCGCATGTATAACCATATAGTCCAAATGAAATTGTGGAGTCGCTGGAGAAGTTGTTGTTCTCAAGTAAGCGCTATCAATACCTTGAGGTGAATCAATCACATAATTTACGCCATCCAATATCATTGTAGTATTATCGCCTACATTCTTTACATCAATGAAGGTACCAGAATGTCCACCAGTATAACCTTCGTCAACGATTAACATAATATCAATTTCTTGTGAACTAGTAGTCACAAATAAATCTGGAAAACCTTGAAAGACAAATGATTCATCCATGTCAAATTCGAAATTTGGATTAATGCCCATGTGGAACTCACCAGGGACATCATGAACTATTGCTTGTGCTGATTTCCAAGAACCATAATCTCTATTGGCTGTCTTAACCCAAATATAATCCATTCCTTGATCTGCTTTGTATATTATGTCTATCTCTTTGCCAACTATCACATCTGCGCGTAAATCTTTAGGAACCGATGAAAAGTAAACTTCATTGAATGAAGGCCTTGTCATATTGTGAGTTCTTAGATAGGCTCGTCCAATCCCACCAGTCTGCTCAATATCAAAAATAGCATCTAAATCCCTTTCCCCAGTTTTTCCAGTTTGAAAATAAGCCTTGATATTATTATTTTGTTGAACTTCGTCTAAAAATAATTCTATAGCTGTTTCATTCTTGCCTCTGTTAATATCCAGATAAATCCAAGGAGTAACTGGAGACCAATCACCTAAATCTAAATTTATTTTGTCGGGTTCACCAAACTCAGTAGATAATTTTGCAGAGGTCAAAGTTCCTTCTAAATACATTCTAAGAACATCTCCTCTATCATCTTGCCTTAACAAAATACCGTGAGTCCAAGTGGTATCCATTTCAGTCGTATTACCTGATTCGATCCCCAAAATTATTCTTGAAGGTGCACTAGATGAACTAAAGTTTGCGTATATGTCGTCCCCCAGTTCAATATCTAAATCAACTCTTTCAGGGACTTCTGGGATTGAAAGTTCAAGGTTGGTTTCTGATTCTTCATCAATAATGGATGCAAACAAAGAACCTAGCTGTTTGTTAGTTAAGAGAGATATATTGCCTACAATTGGCCCTTCAGAATCCTCTAAATCAGAAAGGAAAATAGAGGCATTAACATCTACCTCCTCAGGTAAATCGTCGATTCGAAGTAAAACACTTCTGTTAGCAAAATTTGTAACGTCGACAAGAATAGTACTCATCGCTGGAGAATCGTTGTTAAAATCTTCAAGAACCACATCTACAGTCGTTCCTACGTCTTCAACATCGAGTAAATTAAGAGATACTTTAGGTGAAATCCCTGTAATGTAAACTTTTGCATCCATACCACCATCATCTGACATATTAAGTGAAATGCCTTCAACCCAATTTGTTACAAGGCCTTCAGTTTCACCGAGCTGCAAATCTAGTGCTAAAAAGTCAATAGGTTGATTTGAGCTAATATCAACTCCAAAGTTACTTTCTCGAATATCTAGTGTTAAATTCATATCACTCGGTAATCTCGGAATTAATGCTTCGAGATGATATGGATTCTCATCTTCCTTTTGATCTATAACTAAGTAAATTGGTCCAACTGGTTGATCCGTTTTAAACTGTATGTCTCCAGTTAATGTCAAGTTATCAACAGTTGCATTAAGAACCAAATCTGCGTTTAATTCTAAATCTAACCCTGTTGGAATTCCTTCTATAAATGCAGTTACCTCTGGACCAATGATTCCTTCCTCTCTAAAAATAATGTAATCCGATCTATCTGCATAGTTAAAATCTGCTAATTCTAATTCCAAATCAATTTTATCTCCTCTGGAAGTATAATTGGCATCTACTGTTTGTGGTAAATCTTTGAAGAGCATGCGTGCTCCAAGAATGGTTTCCTCGCCGATATCTTTCTGACTAGACCAAAGACCTTCGACCCATACCGGTTCTTCATCTAAAAGCGAAATGTTACCTTTGTCAACCCAAGCTGTAACAGAAACGGTCTCGTCAACATCATAAAAGAAGCGAGCAACTGTTTCAAATGATTCGACATTAGTAACCAGATTAATTGATAAGCCGGCAACTGTGTCTACCAGTGCCTTACCTAACTCGGATAAAGCTTCAATAAATTGTGCGACATCTTCTAAATCATTCACTTCAGAGACGTCTCCTCCAAGTATTGCTGTTGAATTCAAAATGGGAACTGCAACAACTATCTCTGCGGGAAGACTGTCGATAAAAACATAGGCATCGAGGCCCTTATGATTTTCTTCATAATCTGTGTTATCAATAGCACCTACTTTGAACTGAACTGGCTGCCTATGAGTAATCTTAAAATCTGCTAATTCCTCGGAACCATCGCCATCAAGCCGCAATGATTGTATCCAATCTAGATCTCCTGATAAACTGGCTATCTCATTATCTTGACCTATATTGTCCTGGTAAAGCATAACTGAGCTTCCGTTATAGTTAGAAGTATCCCATACCCATCCTGTGGCTTTTCCAGCCTCTGTCACATTAGTTATTAAAAATGAAAAATTAAACCAGCTGTCAGTAACAAGTCTAAGGTCACCTCCAGAACTTACAATTTCAGCTGAACCTGGAAGATGCTCCAAGCGAATTCTTGAGTATATATCGCCTGCAAAGCTAGTAAAAGTAATATGATCAATTAGTTGATCTGAATTATTTCCTCCAGCATACTGAAGATTACCATTATCTATGTTTAAATGAATACTCGAAGGAACATTGCTTAAGGTTATGTTGGCCCAGTGAGTCGTTTCTTGAGTATTACTTATCCCTTCAAAATAAACCCTGAATGGCTTATCACGAGAAGGCTTCATGTCTAAAGAAACATTAGTAAAACCATCCTTAGAATAAAAACTAATATCTCCTATTTCAGTAACACGTGCACTAAAACTGTAGTCAAGATTCTTTTGTGAAATTGAAGAACGGTTATTTGGAGCATTGCTGTCTAGGAAAGCTGATTGATTGTAAATTGCGAAGAAATCATCACCGCTGCCATCACCTAAATCAAGATACTTATCACTAGTAAGAAATACGAATAGATCTTCTAAATAAGCCAATTCATCTTCCCTAGTTCTCATAATTACATCTACTTCACCATCACCTTCTCCAATAGTTGACTGTAAGACTGCTTGAGGAATTGATCTTAATAAATCACCAACATATACTATTCGACCTGCTAAACCCAATAATAAATCACTGATCAAACCACCCACTGCAGAATCATCAACCGCAGTAGGATCTGCATCATCAAATGCATTATCATTGGAGTCATCAAGATTTAAATTTCCTTGCAGCACTAAGCTTTCAGGCAAATTGGTAATTTCTAACCCTGTGAATAATTTATAGTCGTGATCACTCCATGTAGGCTCTCTGCCGTCTTCAGTATAATACTCATAATCGCCATAAACAATCGAATCAATAGATTCGGTTGTGTGAAATTCAATAACTGTCCAATTCCTTTCTGAGGTTGATTCATTTCTTACTTCTAGCCATAGAGAAGCTTCAGGCATGTTTAATTCATTAAGACAAATTTCATCCCCTCCTAAATTTATCTCACAAACTGGAACGCCTTCGACATCTGCTACAATGTGAGATAAGAAAGAGTCTGAACCATCTGAAGGTTGAACATTATATTCGTAGTATTCAAAACCTAAATCGAATTTTTTATTAATTTCATCTAATTCTTTAGTCTCCGTTGAAGGTGCGTACAACTCGATAGAATCTCTTTCAACACCATCTTCTGTTTTTGAAACCAATCTAATTCTTACTTCGTCAGGAACTTTACCTCTAGGATTTGAAAGGTCTGCTTTAATGAATGTAATCTCTTCTAAAGCATCACCTGGATTAGCGAAAGTACCCTTACTCCAGTTATATTTGAGATAACCTATAGCAATATCTAGAGAATTAATTCCATTATTGAAGGGATCTCCGGAGATATTATTCATGTTAACTGAGATTTCATATGGTGCATTTACAAAATCTGCGTCACCTGGATTTATACCAATTCCACCGCCGTCAGGACCTATTGTAAAAACAAATTCTTCAATTACTACGCCTAAAGAATACTCCGCTGGAATTTCACCTGATCTAAAATGACTATTAATTCCCCAAACATAAGTCTGATCGTCATTGTTTTCATCTTGATATGTTAAACCTCTGACAATAGCCACATCTAAAGTTTGATTCAAATTATCTCCAATCTCTTGAAATTCTATTGCTATGCCTAAATTCGCTTCAATGCCAACGTCGCCATTAATTGGATTTAAATCTGTTTGATCATTAATGATGTCATTAATGACTGGAACAAGTCTAACTCTAATATCATTTATACCATCTTCATTTACATCTATTGTTTCCCATGAAGTATCACTTTGATCAATACCGTTAATTAATGCAGACACTAAAGCTGCTGCAACTCCTTCAAAACCAAATTGTTCAAACCATGCAGATAAGATAGCTGTAGAAGCACCCCATATGGTTGAAATTAGGTTAGCATTTTCTACACCCTCTTCACAAGGCTCACCTGGTAAAGGTGATTCTCCGCATCCGCCTACCTCAATGATTCCATTTCCGTTAGCATCGTATGCCCAATAAATCAAGTAGGTATCAGTAAACAATGAAGCTGCTGAACCTAAAAAAGACTCTTGATAAAAATCTGCTTCACCTAGCATTGTTTCAATTATATCGGCTCTGATAGGTTCGGGATCGTTTACCTCAAATGGAACTAATCCTCTATTGGAAAAATCATAATTTATAGTTTCATAATCTACTGTAGCATTGACATTATCGTTTTCATTTTTGGAATTTAACAAAATTTCTCTATTGTCTAACAAGGAGAAATCGAGTTCATTACCCTCATGAAGTGAACGAAGAAAATTTAATTCATTAACAACAGTTTCATCGATCTCATCATTCCTCTGATTAACGCTTTCAAAAAAAGTGTCAAGCTCTTTTGCAGTACCGTAGTCAGCTTGTATTACTGCAGGACCGGTTGCAGTAGGAACGAGTACAACTTGAAGAAAAAGAACGGAAAATACTAAAAAAGTAATCACTCGTTTTTTGCGAAATGCGCTAAAGAGCGATACTTTCATGGGTATTGAGAATCCAATGCTATAAATAAGGTATTAGTCGTAAAAAAAGATGATTGATTTTATATAGTGAACTAAATTCGATTGAATAATGAATGATGACCCTCTGCAAGAAGCGCTTGCCGACGAAAGTGCTTTTGCAGGTGAAACTGATGAAAGCGAATTGCAGGCTTTGGTATCAAGATTGCAAACCAACATTCTTATCATAGGAAGTGGAGGAGCTGGAAATAATACGCTGCTTAGGCTATACAAAGAAGGAATGACTTCACTTGAACTTTTAGCCGTAAATACAGATGCTCAACACCTATTAAACACAAGTGTTCCACATAGAATGCTTATCGGAAAAGTTTTGACAAAGGGACTAGGAGCAGGTTCGGAACCAAATGTTGGTGAAGGGGCTGCTGAAGAAGCACGCCACGAAATATTAGAAGCTTGTAGGGACGCAGATATTGTATTTCTCACTGGAGGACTGGGCGGAGGTACAGGAACAGGTTCCTTGCCAGTAATTGCCAAATTAGCTAAAGAGAGCGGCGCACTAACAATTGCAATTGTTACTCTACCATTTAGCAATGAAGGTGCAAGAAGATCTCGCAATGCCAGAATTGGACTTGAAAAATTAAGGAAGTGTGCAGATACTGTGATTGTTATACCCAATGATAAACTACTTACAGATGATATTGCACAATTACCTCTAAACTTAGCATTCAGACAGGCTGATGAAATATTGGGAAATGCAATTAAATGTATGACTGAAATTACATCTCACAGTGGACTTGTAAACATAGATTTTGCAGATATGCGTTCTATCATGTCCAGTGGTGGTGTTGCGATGATAGGAATGGGTGAAGGGCAAGGTGCTAATCGTGCATCTGATGCTGTAACTGCAGCATTAACCTCTCCATTACTTGAATTAGATATAGAAGATTCAAAAGGCGCTTTAGTAAATGTGACAGGTGGAGACGATATGACGCTCCAAGAAGCTCACGAAGTTGTGAGAGAAGTTCATAGTAAGATTAATAAAGATGCTCGAATCATTTGGGGAGCTTCGATAGATTCTACTCTCGAGCATCAAATTCGTGTGATGCTTGTAGTTACT
>Ga0163110_10000510_pt1 | contig 18538 bp, 19 predicted proteins | sample CRUFie1St17metaG_FD_108703 | JGI IMG/M metagenome (GOLD analysis project Ga0163110, IMG submission 108703) | Marine microbial communities from the Costa Rica Dome - CRUD Field 142mm St17 metaG | ecosystem: Environmental > Aquatic > Marine > Oceanic > Photic zone | place: Costa Rica: the Eastern...
CCTGCAGCAGCGTCGACTGTGGTGGGCTGAAGGCAATCGCTGGGTGAACCTGCGGATCACGACCCGTGCTCTGAAGACCATCCAGAAAAAGGGTCTTGGCGCCTACGCCAAATCTCTTGGCATCAACCTGGCCAAAGTCTGAATTGGTATTGACATGCCTCAGCTTGCGCTGAAACGCCGAGACTTCCTTGGCTTCACAGTCACTGGGGCAGCAGCTCTGTTCTGGATTCCATCGCGAGCAAGAGCGTTGGGGGGAAAGCTTCCTGAGATTGGGGAGCCGGCTCCGCAATTCAACCTTCCAGGCACACTGGGTGGGGGGCCTTCAAAAAACTGGGGATTGGACAACTGGACAGGTCGGTGGCTTGTTTTGTACTTTTATCCAAGAGACTTCACGTCAGGCTGCACAATTGAGGCTCACGGATTTCAGGAATCAATCCAAGACTTCAATGCTCTGAAATGCGATATTGCAGCTGTTTCGGCTGACAGCGTTGATGATCATGAATCATTCTGCAGCAGTGAAGGGCTTGGTTTCACTCTGCTCTCTGACCCAGAGGGGGAGGTGAGTCGTCAGTACGGTTCCTGGATGGCTCCTTACTCACTGCGCCATACATTTTTGATTGATCCCGATGGGATATTACGTGCTCGCTGGACTGGTGTCAGACCTGTTGGACATGCAGAGGACGTTTTGAACACACTCGTTTCAGAACAAAGTCAATTAACCGCATAACAACACCATTGAAGTTCTGAATGGCGATATTCATTTCAAACCACACAGGAGGTTGCCAAAATGAAAACAAGTATAGGAAGTAGTAATTTTATTATTCTCTATCATCGAACACCATTTGACGAAGCAAAAAATGAAAACGGTGAAAGAGTTTGGAGAGATCAGAAAAGTCCAAATGGGATTATTCCCACTCTGAGAAATCTGTTTCGCGACCGGCTCAATGGAACCTGGATTGCCTGGCGTAAGGTCAACGATCTGGCCAACGCCGAGGATGAAAGAATTGCGATGGAGAATCCAGCTTCATTCACGCTGAGGAGAATACCGCTTGAGCAGGAACAAATTTCAAGTTTTTATCACGTCACCTCCAAAGAATCTTTCTGGCCGATCCTACATACTTTCCCGAATTTCTTTAATATCAACAATACTGATTGGAGAATCTTTGAAGAAGTCAATCAAAGATTTGCAGATGCGGCATGCTCAGAAGCGGCGCCAGGCGCAACCATATGGGTTCACGATTATAATCTTTGGCTTGTTCCAGGGTATATTCGCAGCAAACGCTCAGACCTGAAAATCGCTTTCTTTCATCACACACCTTTTCCAAGTAGTGACGTTTTTTCGATTCTTCCATGGCGTAAACAAATCTTGGAAAGTTTATTAAGCTGCGACGTTGTTGGCTTTCATATTCCACGTTATACAGAGAATTTTGCAAGAGCAGCTAACTGCCTCCTGGGTGTAGAGAAAGGAGATAAAAGAGCTGTTCCGTTTCGCTTTCTTGGTTGCGGATCTGCATTGACCGAACCATCTGAAACACCATGGTTGAACTACAGAGGACGAAAAGTACGTCTGCTTTCATCTCCCGTCGGCACCTCTCCAGACGTGATTCAAGCCATGACAAAAGATTCTGAAATTCTTCAATTATCGGAACGCATTAACGAAGATACAAAAAAAGGCAGGAAGCTTATACTTTCAGCAAGCAGAGTCGATTACACAAAAGGGAATGAAGAATTATTATTAGCCTTCGAACGACTTCTTGAGCGGCGACATGACCTACACGGGAAGGTTGTATTGATGCTGGCATGCGTTGCTGCAGCCTCAGGGATGAAAATCTATGAGGATACGCAACGACTCATTGAAGAAACAGCTGGACGAATCAACGGTCGATTCAGCAAAATTGATTGGGTTCCCATTCGATTTTCAACTCGCAGGATTCCTTATGAAGAAATGGTGGCTTGGTTTTCGCAGGCTGATATCTGTTGGATCACTCCACTGCGAGACGGACTCAATCTTGTTGCCAAGGAATATGCAGCTGCAAGAAAAGGCAAATCCGGAGTTCTCGTGCTGTCTGAATTCACAGGAGCTTCAGTCATTCTTGATGGGGCCATTCTGACCAATCCTTACTCGCACAAACAGATGGACTCAGCAATTGACTCTGCCATTGATATGCCTTCGTCAGAGCAATTTGAAAGAATGGAGAAAATGAGTTCAGCCGTTGAAGCCTTCACCGTATCCGACTGGGCTGATGAACAAATGGGTGCACTTGAGTTGCCGGAATAAATCGATGTTCACGATCAGAAAGCGGTCACTCATACTATTGACAGCAGCAATATTGTTCATTTCCAGTAGCCTTTTTTGTCTGTCTGTTCTTGCAAAGCGCCCGGATAATGTTTCCATATTGATGGCAGCTCCTTTCGCTGATTCAACGTCTGAACTTGTCAAGATCTTCAACCAGAAGAATAGGGGTCGAATTCATCTTGAGGTGATAAAAGGGCCTCTGGAGACTGAAGCGATCTCAGATCTGGCGATCAGCAGTCTTCTCCTGGGTAATACACCATTTGACGGACTGTTGATGGACGTAACGTGGGTACCAAAGTATGCCAAAGCAGGTTGGCTTGAATCCCTTGATAACTATTTCAATGAAGACGATCTGAATGCTCTTGCTGAAGGTGCAGATGAAGGCAATCACTACCAGGGCTCTCTACTGAGATGGCCATTGAATGCAGATATCGGACTTCTTTACTGGCGAACAGACTTGATGGATGAGCCCCCACGGACTCCGCAGGAACTTGAGAGCATCAGTCAAAAGCTTCAGAACGGCGGCAGAATACCCTATGGCTATGTATGGCAAGGCAAGCAATATGAGGGACTAAGTTGTGTCTTCCTTGAGATTATTGACGGCTTTGGTGGTGAATGGTTTTCACCAGATTCAGGGCGCATCGGGTTGGACGAACCACCAGGACTGGACGCTTCAGAGTGGCTGAATCATCTGATTCAAACGGGTGTCAGTCCGCGGGCTGTAACAAACTTCGCTGAGTCTGAGGCCCTGCAGAGTTTCAAATCCGGTCAGGCAGCTTTCATGCGCAACTGGCCCTACGCATGGGCTGAATTGCAGAAAAACGACAGTCAAGTCAGGAACAAGGTCGGGATTACAACAATGGTGGCGGAAAAGGGACATCAACCTGCGGCGACCCTTGGTAGCTGGGGGTTAAGTCTGTTGAAGGGTTCAGCACATCCTGAATCGACTGTTGAAGCTTTTAAATTTCTCACCAGCGAAGAATCTCAACGCTATCTATATACCAAATATGGAAATACGCCAACTAAGGCCGAGATCTTCAATGATCAGAAACTCCTTGAGAATTATCCTTCCCTTCAATCCATCGGCGAAGCCCTGGCCTATGCCCGATCAAGACCTGAAACTCCCCTTTATGCACAGATCAGCGTTGTATTACAGCGAAAGCTGAGCAGCTCATTGACAGGTATGACAACTCCTGTGGAGGCGATGCAACAAGCGGAACGATCCACAGCTCAGGTGCTCGAAGCCGCAGGAGAGTCTCCCTGATGCCGTTGCTGATTCTGCTGATTCCATCTCTGCTGTTTCTCGTAGCGGTTTTTGCTCTACCTCTGTTTCGCTACACATGGCTCAGTTTCCATGCAGATTCCGTGATGACGGGTCTTGTGGCGATCCCGAATCAGGGGGCCAACTGGCAGCGATTCATCCATGACACCCGTTACCTGCAGGACCTCTTCCAGACCCTACGGTTTTCAGTGGTCTCAGTGACCGCTGAAATCGTGCTTGGTTTGGTCATTGCCTTGATCCTGCATCAGCCCATGCGCAAGCGGGCATTGATCAGGTCATCAGCTTTGATTCCATGGGCTTTGCCCACAACAGTGATGGCGCTTGGGTGGAGATGGATCTTCAACACTCCCTACGGCCCTATTGATCGACTGACGCAATCGTGGCTGGGTCAATCGCTCAATGCTCTGGGAGAACCATCCATCGCATGGATCACAACCGTCTACGCCGATATCTGGAAAACAACTCCTTTTGTGGCACTGATTCTGCTTGCGGGCCTGCAGACCATACCTTCTGATCTCTACGAAGCGGCAAAGCTGGAAGGGGCAGGTTCCTGGATTTGCCTTCGACGCATCACAATCCCCCTGTTGCTTCCCTACCTCGGCCTTGCCTTGATGTTCCGTCTTGCTCAGGCATTCGGAGTGTTTGATCTTGTGCAGGTGATGACTGGAGGCGGTCCCGCCAGCAGTACGGAAAGCATCGCTCTCTACGCCTATTGGAATGCCCTGCGATTTCTCGACTTTGGCTACAGCGCCACCATCATGATCGGAAGCTTTGTGATCCTCAGCTCACTGATTCTGATTACTTGGCTTGTGGTCACAACAGCGCGAAACAGGTCTCAGCAATCCCTAGCAAGATGAAAGCAACACGGTTCCTGATTCTCGCTCTACTGGTCTGGTCACTGGCTCCTTTGACTTGGCAGCTTTACACATCGTTCTGTACTGATCAGGCACTGGTCACACCGTTTGCTTCACTGAATCAACGCTGGACACTTGATCATTATCAGAGTGTTCTGAACAGCAACCCACCGTTCATTCGCTATTTGTTGAACAGCTTGTTCGTAGGAGGACTTTCTACATTTCTAACCCTTTTATTAGCAATCCCCTCAAGCTACAGTTTAAGCAAAATGGGGCGACGAAGTTCACTTGTCATCAAATTCTTCTTGATTGGCTGCGCACTTTTTCCCTATGTTCTTCTTTTTCTTGCATTGCTTGAAATCGCGCGCTATCTGCAACTGGGGAACAGTCTGATTGCGCTGGCTGTTCCCTACGCAGCATTATCCCAGCCATTGGCAATTCTTTTATTGACAAATGCCTTTTCTGATCTTCCTGCAGAACTTGAAGATGCTGCCAGAGTTGAAGGTTTAAGCGTGGTGCAGAGGTTTCGATGGATTCTGCTCCCACTCATCTCACCGGCAATTGCAAGTACAGCAATTCTTGTATTCCTTTTTTCATGGAACGAATATCCAATTGCCCTCACATGGATCAGCGACTCAGGCAAACTGACTCTTCCTGTTGCAATGGCAAGAATTGCTGGCTCCTCAATTCATTCGGTTCCCTACGGTCCTTACGCAGCAGCCACAGTGATAGGTTCAATTCCTCTTATTCTCTTGGTCATGGTTTTCCAGAAACCAATTGTTTCGGGTTTAACCACTGGAGCTGTTAAGGGATGACGCTTGAACTCGAAAATGTAGGGCGAAATATCAACAAGCAATGGATTGTTGAAAATATCTGCCTGACTGTTGCTGACAATGAATGCCTTGCCCTGGTTGGGCCAAGTGGTTGTGGTAAAAGCACAACATTGCGGCTGATCGCAGGGCTTGATCCTGTCAGTGCTGGTTCCATTCATATCCGTGGTCGTGACATCACATCCCTTTCACCTTCTGAGCGAAGTGTTGGGATGGTGTTTCAAAGTTATGCACTGCTTCCACATCTAACTGTTTTCGAGAACCTTGAACTCGGACTTCGGGTGCGTGGCGTTCCAAAGCCAGAAAGACGATTCAAGATCAAGGGGATTCTCGATCTGGTTCAACTCTGGAATCGTGCAGACAACCGTCCTGCTGAACTCTCAGGTGGTCAACGCCAAAGAGTGGCTCTAGCTCGCGCACTACTCAGGGACCCTGAGGTTTATCTTCTCGACGAACCGATGAGCAATCTTGATGCACAATTGAGGGAAGATATTCGTCCAGAACTACGAAGGCTTGTTCTGGAGCAACGTAAACCGACCATCTATGTCACCCATGACCAACATGAAGCCATGGCGATGGCACAGCGAATTGCTGTTCTCCATGAGGGAAGGATTGAACAGATCGATACTCCATACAACCTTTATCACAATCCTGAAAGTCTTTTTGTTGCTCGATTCATCGGTCGGCCGCAAATCAACTGCCTGAAGGGTGACTCTGGATCTATTCGCGCCGTGAGACCGGAGTCCATTCGTTTTTCTGATGAAGGATTATCAGGCAAACTGCAGTCAAGGGAATGGCTGGGAAATTCCCAGTTGCTGTTTCTGGAGACTCAGCAAGGCGTGATTCGGATGATGACATCACCCGACCAGGGGATACCCGCACAGATCAGGTTGACCTGGCGGGCTGAGGACGAAATTCTCTTCGACGCTGATACAGGACTTCGATCACGCCGATAATTTTTGGAGCTCCTCAACGAGCATCTCCTCATGCAGCTGTGCGTCACGCTTCAACTGCTCAATGTCTGAGTCACTGCGGTCGGCCGTCATGACAGATTGCCATTGACGGCTCAACCGGTCGACATCAAGTGCGTCGTTCAGATCCACCCATGGCAAGGCTGCGAGTTGCGCCGCTGCCTTCACTTTTGGGTCATAACTCAGTGCCGCAGTTGGACAACCCGCCGTTGCAGCCAGGATCAAGGCATGCAGACGCATTGCGATAACCAGTGCAGATTCACTGAACAGTGACTGAACCTGTTCCAGAGACTCTGCCTGCATCTGAACGGATCGCCGATCCAAACCTTCAGGGATCAGATCACGATTTCGCAGGTCATCCCACAATGATGCGTCCTGCTCAGTGTGAAAAGCCAGCCAGATCACCTCAGAACAGTCATTGGCACTCAATCGATCGACGGCTTCGAGAAGAACACCCCACTTCTTGCTGTTCAACAGCGGAGTAGGTCTCCAACAGAGGATCAGCCGGGTTCCGCCTGTCCAGGGTGGCGAGGGATGACGCCACACCGGATCAGGTCCCATCAGCATTGGAATCTTGAGTCCCCAACGCTCAGCCAGACCAATGGAGCTGGGATCTCGCCATGACACAGCCCTGACTCCAGAAAGTGTGTGTTTGACCAAAACACGACTCAGCCGATGTTGAAGTGGACCCAGCCCCTGACCCCAAAGCAATATCGGCACACGTTTGAAACGGGCACTCCAGAGAAGAACGAGATAGTAAACAAGGCTTTTGAAGCTGGTTCCGTCCTGCAGCAAACTGCCGCCGCCAAGAACCAGCGCATTCACCTGATCCAGGCCTCGAATGGTGTCTGAAAGTGATCGCCGATTCACGCTTGATACCCCGGGAACCAACGCCTGTACGGCCTCTGAATCCCTTGCTGTCACGACAGGTTCCCAATCGGAAGGGATCTGCGACACCAGCACCTGAAGCAAAGCATCGTCACCGAGATTGTGCTCGCCGTAATAACCACAGAGCATCACCCTCAACTTCCGCCCACTGCGCAGTGCCTTCACCAGCAAACAAGAGTTGATCGACCCATTATCCAAGTCTCCAACCGTTACGGTGAACGACGCCATTGAAATGACATGCACGCACTATCCCTGGGGACGTGGTGGATTCATTGGGCGTCAGTGGCTGAATGGCTGATGGCCATCGTGCTGATTCATCAATACAAACCGGATGGACAGAACGTTTCGACTCAGCGCATCGCCTGGGCGATGCTTCCTGCGCTGGTCAGTGCAATGGCAGCCTGCACCTGGCACATTTACGACAACGCTGAAGAATTGCGCTGGCTGGTCACGCTCCAGGCATCATTCACCCTGCTCGGCAACGCCACGCTGGCCTGGGCCGCATGGTCAATCAAGCCGCCAACAGAATTGGAGGATCAAGCCTGATGCCTGACTTCGATCCATCACCGTTGTTCGCACTCTCGCTGTTTCCATATCTGGTTTTTCTCTATTACCTGGGACAGCGTCGGCTGCTTCCCGCTCTCAGCCGTCGTGGCTTTCAACTCACACTGCTGTTTGTTGGAGTCACCATTGCAGCAGCTGTCGTTGCTGATCTGCGATTTGGAACTGAACTGGTGGCCGTTGATGCTCTTCATGGTGGAGCCGAGGCATTTCTGACGCTCAGCAACGCCGTGATCGTGGCAGGACTGATCGGGTATCAAAAAGCACTGCGATGAACAACTTTTACAAGAATTAGGCGTGCGTGCCTAAAAGCTGGAAGATAAATCGTTGCCTCTGATCTTCATGCTCGCTCCACTTCTGGCCATTGCTCCAGCAACGCTTACCTGGTCTCCGAAAGTGGGGCTGGTGATGATTGTCTGCAATGTGATCGCCATTGTCATCGGCAAGGCTGCGATCAAATACCCCAACGAGGGAGCTCAGCTGCCCAACCCATCATTTTTCGGTGGCATGAGCCATGCTTCTCTCCTTGCCACGACAAGTCTGGGACACGTCATTGGCATGGGGGCCATTCTCGGTCTGGCAACCCGGGGAGTTCTTTGAAACACCATTGAGCCGAAAACAACGTTGAAAGGTGGCTCAGCCACCTTTTTTCATCAGCTGCGAATTGAAGGCACTTCCACACTCGATTCAGAGGCAGTCTCAATCGGGACAACGACCAGGTTGAATCTCTCACTGATCCTTGCGGCCATCTGATCAGGGAGAAGGCCAAGCGTTTCAAAACTCTGTTGTGGCGTGGCGTGGTCCACAAGGACATCAGGAATGCCCAGTCTCAGGACAGGACAATGCAGATCAGCGTCCTGAAGCGACTCAATCACCGCGGAACCGAAACCGCCTTCAAGGGAGCCTTCCTCCATGGTCACGACACGACCGATGGTCCTGACCAATGGATGCAGCAGCGCCGTGTCGAGCGGTCTGAGAAAACGGGCATTGACCACCGTGGACTGAATTCCCTGAGCAGCGAGGATTTCAGCTGTCGCCATCGCTTTTGCGTTCATGGCGCCATAGGCCACGATCAGGAGATCCTCTCCTGAACGCAAAAGCTCACCACAACCGATCGCAAGAGGTTCCCATCCTTCCTCCATGAGGGGAACTCCTTCACCGGGACCTCTGGGAATCCGGATGGCGCAAGGCCCTTCATGCCTCAGAGAGCTGACCAGCATCCGTTGGAGTTCAGCTTCATCCTTGGGTGCCATCACCGTGAAATTGGGGATGGAACGCATATAACTGATGTCGTACTGGCCTTGGTGTGTTGGCCCATCGGCACCCACCACGCCAGCGCGATCAAGCACGAATGTGACCGGCAGTTTCTGAATCCCAACATCGTGGATCAACTGGTCGTAGGCCCTTTGCAGAAATGTGCTGTAGATGGCCACCACAGGACGAAGACCATCCGATGCCATACCAGCGGCCAGGGTCACCGCATGTTGCTCAGCGATACCTACATCGATGTACTGGTCAGGTAGAGCCTTCTGCAGCAGGTCGAGACCGGTGCCGGTGGCCATTGCTGCTGTGATTCCGACAACGCGGGGATTCTGTTCGCAGATTTTGACGAGCGTCTGACCGAATACCTTGCTGTAGCTGGGCGGTTTGGGAGTTTTGCTTGGGCGGGCCTTGCCTGTGTTGAGGTCAAAAGCCGACTGAGCGTGATAGCCAACCTGATCAGCCTCCGCATAGGGATAGCCCTTGCCCTTGGTGGTGAGCACATGGACCAGCACCGGACCACCAACCCGATGGGCATCCTGGAATGTTTTCGTCATCTCAGCGATGTCATGACCATCCACGGGTCCCATGTAGGTGAAGCCGAGTTCTTCGAACACCGCACCGACCTTCGGCACCGCCAGGCGGCGCATGCTGCCCTTGAGTCGATTGAGCTCAGCGGGTAGATCACCACCCATGAAAGGGAGATGACGCATGCTTTCTTCAACACTTCCGGAAAGAAACTGCAAAGGAGGGCTGAGCCGCATCCGATTCAGATGACTGGAGAGAGCTCCAACCGGCGGGGATATGGACATGTCATTGTCATTGAGCACCACCAGCAGAGGGGTGTTGGGCATGTGGCCCGCATGATTGATGGCCTCAAGAGCCATGCCGCCGGTGAGCGCTCCGTCACCAATCACCGCAACACATTTGTGATCCTGGCCGAGCCGATCCCGGGCCATGGCCATCCCAAGTGCCGCTGAAATGGATGTGCTGGCATGACCGGCACCGAAATGATCAAATCTGCTCTCACAGCGTTTGAGATAACCGGCCACTCCGCCCTTCTGTCTCAGGGAGTCGAAATCGGAGTAGCGACCTGTGATCAGTTTGTGTGGGTAAGCCTGGTGGCCTACATCCCAGACAACCCGGTCACGATCCAGATCAAGGGTCTGATAGAGCGCAAGCGTGAGTTCAACAACCCCGAGACCTGGACCGAGGTGGCCGCCGCTGTTGGACACCACTTCCAGGTGACGCTGGCGAATCTGAGCGGCAACATCCTCCAGTTCCGTCACTGACAGACCATGCAACTGATTGGGATGCGATAGATCGCTCAGTTGCATGAGCCTCCCGGCAGATCAAGTCAATCTACGGGGCCCACCTGCCACCCGCGAAAGCCCTCGGTTGTCAGACTGACTCGATGGATGATTACCTGCAAAGGATCCTGCGCGCGAGGGTTTACGACGTCGCCCGCGAGAGCCCTCTCGAGTCAGCGACCAATCTCAGCCGGCGTCTGAACAATCATGTGTGGCTGAAACGCGAGGATCTGCAACCGGTCTTTTCCTTCAAGCTGCGCGGTGCGTACAACCGCATGGCTCAGTTGTCGGACGACGAACGTTCACGGGGTGTGATCGCCTCGAGTGCTGGCAATCATGCCCAGGGCGTTGCTCTCAGCGCAGCTCATCTGAGCTGCAGAGCCGTGATCGTGATGCCAGTCACCACTCCCAGCGTGAAGGTGGAAGCGGTTCGTCAGCTCGGTGGAGAGGTGATCCTTCACGGAGAGACCTACGACGAGGCCTATGCGGAGGCCCGCAGACGAAGCGAACAGGAGGGCCTCTGTTTCATCCATCCATTTGATGATCCGGAGGTGATCGCCGGTCAGGGAACGGTTGGGATGGAAATCCTGCGCCAGTGCCACCAGCGTCCGGACGCGATCTATGTGGCGATCGGCGGAGGTGGTCTGATTGGTGGGGTTGCTGCCTATGTCAAAAGCCTCTGGCCTGAGATAGAGGTGATTGGTGTTGAACCCCATGACGCCGCCGCGATGACCCTGTCGCTTGAGGCAGGTGAAAGAATCCGTCTGCCTCAGGTGGGATTGTTCGCCGATGGGGTGGCTGTTCGAGAGGTGGGAGAACACACCTTCCGACTGGCTCAGAGCTATGTGGATTCCATCGTCACGGTGAGCACGGATGAGATCTGCGCCTCGATCAAGGATGTCTTTGAAGACACTCGATCCATCCTCGAACCGGCAGGTGCTCTGGCCGTTGCAGGGCTGAAGGCTGACGTCACGAGGCGGCAACTCAACAACAAGCAGCTCGTGGCGATCGCCTGCGGCGCCAACATGAACTTCAACCGTCTGCGCTTTGTTGCGGAACGCGCAGAGCTCGGCGAAGAGCGTGAGGCCATGCTTGCGGTTGAAATTCCGGAACAGCCCGGCAGCCTGCGCAAACTGTCAGAACTCCTTCAGAAGCGCAGCCTCACGGAGTTCAGCTATCGGATGGGTGCCGGCGATCAGGCGCACATCTTCATGGGTGTTCAGGTCAGGGACCTCCAGGATCGTTCTGATCTGCTGGCCTCCCTGCGCAGCAATGGATATGAATGCCTGGACCTCAGTGACGACGAACTGGCCAAGGTCCATCTGCGTCACATGGTGGGAGGTCGTTTGCCGCTGAAGTCGCAGGAGCCAACTCAGGAGCTGCTCTACCGCTTCGAGTTCCCGGAACGGCCGGGTGCACTGATGCGGTTTGTGAATGCGCTCCACTCCAACTGGAGCATCAGCATTTTTCACTATCGCAACCATGGTGCCGATGTCGGTCGGATCGTGGTGGGTGTGCTCGTCAGCCCTGATGATCTCGAGTCATGGCAGGCGGTCCTGAAAGACCTGGGTTATCCGAGCTGGGAAGAAACATCCAATCCCGCCTACAGGATTTTTCTCGGTCCCGATGGCACTCCCTGAGATGAGCGTTACGTTGGCCTGTCGGATCAATGGAAGCTGGTTTGGACCAGGGAAGCGACCAACAACGCAGTCACAACACGCAGGACGCTGCGTCGATGGTGTCACTCCCCGCTCGTCTTGAGGCGATCCTCTACCTGAAAGGTCGGCCAGTCACGCTTCAGGAACTGTCTTCATTGGTGGGTCTGTCCGAAGCGGAGACCGAGCAGGGAATGCTGATCCTGATTGCGGGCTATGCCCAACGGGACACCTCCCTGGAAATCAATCAGAGCAACAGTCGTTACAGCCTGCAGTTACGTCCTGGCCTGGGAGAACTGGTGCGCGATCTGCTTCCGGTGAACCTCTCCACAGCCACACTCAGAACCCTTGCCACGGTTGCACTGAAAAAAAGAATTCTTCAATCCGACCTTGTGGATCTCAGAGGTTCGGGGGCCTACGACCACATCAAGGAGCTCGTGAACCAGAACTTCATCGAACGCAAGCGTCAGAGTGAAGGTCGCTCCTACTGGATCACCTTGTCCGAGAAGTTCCACAGAACCTTCTCGGTCCTCCCGGACCTTGGCGGTGGCTCCGAACCGTCCCAGGCTGCATAGAGTTCCATTAATCCCGCGATATCCATGGCAACCGAGCTTGTGTCCACAGTCCTTCAGGTTCTCGCCCAGACACTTCAGATTTATTCGCTGGTGTTGATCGTGCGTGTGCTTCTGAGCTGGTTCCCCAATCTCGACTGGGCAAATCCTGTGCTCAGCACCGTGAGTTCGATCACCGATCCCTATCTGAATGCGTTCCGGGGATTGATCCCTCCTCTCGGTGGACTGGATCTCTCAGCGATTCTGGCCTTTATCGCCCTGAGCTTGATGCAGCAGTTGCTGATGTCTGCCAGCTTCGCCTTCGCAGGCGGCTTCGGCATGTACGGGTGATTGCAAATCACTTGCTGATCAACGGTGATCGCCTTCGCCCTGGAGAGTTCCCCGCTGAGATCTGCTTTTGAGTTTGCTGAGGTTTGCTGAGGCAACCTCCTCGAGGCTGAGCCCAAGTTCCGTGGCCAGTTGCGCCACATACCAGAGCACGTCTCCCAGTTCCAGAGCCACATCCTCACGGAAGTGCTCGTCAACAACGCCGCCACGGTCACGAATCAGTTTCTTGACTTTGTCGGCAACCTCCCCGGCCTCACCGGTCAGGCCCAGGGTTGGGTAGATGAGATTCTCACCGGCATTGGGGTAGCGAGCCGTACTGCGCGATTCAAGTTGGTAGTCGTTGAGGAGCATGGAAGGTCATCGGTGGGTTGAGGGCATGACGGTAGATTCCGCTGGTTTCCGGCGCCAAGGATGGCCGAGCTCGATCTGACACGTAGAACCAAGATCGTCGCCACGATCGGCCCAGCCACAGAGAGTCCCGAACGCATTCGAGACCTTGTTCAAGCAGGCGCCACGACATTTCGTCTGAACTTTTCGCACGGAGACCACTCCGAGCACGCCACTCGCATCGCCACCATTCGTCAGGTGGCCCATGAGCTCGGCGTTCACATCGGCATCCTTCAGGATCTTCAGGGACCGAAGATTCGATTGGGCCGCTTCGAGGAAGGTCCGATCACCCTGGGCAACAGGGATCACTTCGCTCTCACCTCCAAGCAGGTTCGCTGCAACCAGACCGTTGCCACGGTCACCTACGACAGGCTGGCGGAGGAGGTCACCGCAGGCAGTCGCATCCTTCTCGACGATGGTCGGGTCGAGATGAAAGTCGATCGCGTTGATGAAGCTGACCAGACCCTTCACTGCGTTGTGACCGTTGGTGGAGTGCTGTCCAACAACAAGGGCGTCAATTTTCCTGATGTGCAGCTTTCGGTGAGAGCTCTTACCACCAAGGACCGTCAAGATCTTGCGTTCGGCCTGCAGCAGGGAGTCGACTGGGTCGCACTGAGTTTCGTGCGCAATCCCTCGGACATGCAGGAAATTCGTGAACTGATCAGAAAGCACGGCTTCTCGACCCCGGTGGTCGCCAAGATCGAGAAATTTGAAGCCATCGATCAGATCGACGCCATTCTTCCCCTCTGCGACGGCGTGATGGTGGCTAGAGGTGATCTCGGCGTGGAAATGCCAGCCGAGGAGGTGCCTCTGCTGCAGAAGGATCTGATCCATAAGGCCAACAGCCTTGGCATTCCGATCATTACGGCCACCCAGATGCTGGATTCCATGGCCTCAAGCCCTCGTCCAACGAGGGCCGAAGTCAGCGATGTGGCGAACGCCATTCTCGATGGCACGGATGCTGTGATGCTCTCCAACGAGACTGCTGTAGGGGATTTTCCGGTGGAAGCCGTCGAAACGATGGCCACGATTGCCCGGCGTATTGAAAGGGACTACCCGCAGCGGCCGATCGACACGCATCTGCCAAGCACCATTCCCAATGCCATCAGTGGCGCAGTCAGCAGCATTGCCAGGCAGCTCAACGCTGCTGCAATTCTGCCGCTCACCAAAAGCGGTGCGACGGCTCACAACGTCAGCAAATTCCGTCCATCCACCCCGATCCTTGCCGTCACTTCTGAGGTGTCAGTTGCCAGAAAACTTCAGCTTGTCTGGGGCGTGACGCCCCTGTTGATCGAAACGCAGCAGAGCACAACCGCAACCTTCACGCTCGCCATGGGCGTTGCTCAGGAGCTCGGCGTGCTGAAGGACGGCGACCTCTGTGTTCAGACAGCAGGCACCCTGGCAGGCGTCAGCGGCTCGACCGATCTGATCAAGGTGGGCATCGTGAGTGCTGTGCTTGGACGCGGAACAGGCTTCGGCAGCGGTTCGATCAGCGGAAAAGTGCGCATCGCAACCTGCGCAAGCGACTGCGCCAAGATCGAGCCCGGGGAAGTCCTCGTGGCCATGGATACCGCCGCCGATTATCTCGATGCCATCAGAGACGCCGCGGCGGTGATCACTGAAACGCCGGCCGAAAGCTCGCATGCCGCAGTGATCGCTCAGCGTCTCGGCATCCCCGTGATTGCTGGAGTCGCCAATGCCACCCGTGATCTGCTGGACGGTGAGGTGGTGACTCTGCTCGTCAAGGAGGGAGCTGTACATCGAGGAACCGGCAGCAACATGGCGGTGAAACTCGACACCATGCTCTAAGCCTGATCAGTCATCCATGGCGAGCAATCTGCCCATCGCCGAAACCGTCGGCATGGCCCTCAACACCCTGAAGGCCAACAGGTTGCGCAGCCTGTTGACGATGCTCGGAATTGTGATCGGCAATGCATCCGTGATCACGCTTGTCGGCGTGGGACGTGGGGCCCAGAATCTTGCTGAAAGTCAGTTGAGCAACCTGGGAGCCAATGTGCTGTTCGTGGTGCCGGGCAGCAACGACACAAGGCGTCAGGGCGTGGCTTTTCCACGCACTCTGGTGCTGGAGGACGCTGAGGCGATTGCCCAACAGGTTCCCAGCGTCAAGCGGGTGGCGCCCCAGATCAATGCCAACGAAGTGGTGCAGTCAGGTGCGAGAAGCAGCACCGCCGCCATCTTCGGTGTGACTCCTGAGTTTCTGCCGGTCAGAAGTTTTGAAGTGGGCCGGGGCCGTTTCATCAGCGAACAGGACGTCCAGGCAGCACGAACCGTGGTGGTGATCGGTCCTGATCTGCGCGACAAGCTCTTTCCTGGCGGTGGAGCAATCGGCAGTTCCCTGCGAATCCGAGACCAGAGTTTCAGCGTGATCGGTGTGATGGCTCCCAAAGGGGCTGTGTTCGGATCCAATCAGGATGAAAACGCTTATATCCCACTCAGCACGATGGTCAGCCGCCTGACAGGGCGCGACCCCACCTACGGCGTCAGCCTCAGTTTCATCAGTGCTGAAGCAAGAGATGAGAACAGCACAAGTGCAGCAAAGTTCCAGATCTCCAATCTTCTGCGTCAACGGCACCGCATCCTCAGGGATGACGATTTCGCTGTTCGCTCTCAGCAGGATGCTCTGACAATCGTTGGAACCATCACCGGCGGCCTGACCCTGATGCTTGGTGCCATCGGAGGAGTATCGCTGCTCGTTGGTGGTATCGGCATCATGAACATCATGCTGGTCTCGGTGAGCGAGAGAACTGAGGAGATCGGACTGCGCAAAGCGCTCGGTGCACGCAGCTCGGATGTTCTGCGTCAGTTTCTTGTCGAATCACTGGTGCTTTCCAGCCTGGGAGGTGTGATCGGAACTGTGGTCGGTTACGGAGCGATCGCGGCGGTGGCCTTTTTCACCCCTCTTCCCGCCGCCATCGGCGTTCCAACAGTGCTCCTGACCGTAGGGCTTTCAGGCTCAATCGGACTGTTTTTCGGTGTTGTTCCCGCAAGGCGTGCCGCTCGGCTTGATCCGATTACGGCTTTGCGGAGTCTTTAGGTAGAACAACTGCACAGTTTGTAACCCGAAGCTCTTACGATCGTCGAATCTTCATCATTGCCATGAATCAGCGCTGGCGGCAGATCCTTCTCTGGGGACTCCCTATCACTGTTGCTCTGCTGCTGGCATTGCAATTTTTTGGCAGTGGTGCGCTGAACAATCTGAAGCCGGGGGGGCCAACAGTGGCTCCTCGCAACACGGCTGTAGCGAGAATGAGTTACGGCCGTTTCCTTGATTATGTGGAAGCGGGCCGTGTCACATCGGTCGACATCTATGACGGGGGAAGAGATGCGGTGGTCGAGGCTGTTGATCCCGATCTCGACAATCGAGTTCAGCGATTGCGGGTTGATTTGCCTGGTCTGGCACCTGAGCTGATCAACACGCTCAAGGCAGAGGGCATCAGTTTTGATGTTCATCCGCCGAAAACCGCACCCCCGGCTCTTGGAATTCTTGGCAATCTCCTGTTTCCGCTGCTGCTGATCGGTTCTCTGATTTTCCTGGCACGACGAGGCAACAACATGCCTGGAGGACCTGGTCAGGCCATGCAGTTCGGGAAAACAAAAGCCCGCTTTGCAATGGAAGCTGAAACGGGTGTGATGTTCGACGACGTTGCAGGGGTGAACGAAGCAAAGCAGGATCTTGAAGAGGTTGTGACGTTCCTGAAGCAGCCGGAGAAATTCACCTCCGTTGGAGCTCAGATTCCTAAAGGTGTGTTGTTGGTTGGCCCCCCTGGCACAGGCAAAACCTTGCTTGCCAAGGCCATCGCTGGAGAGGCAGGTGTTCCGTTCTTCTCGCTTTCAGGTTCTGAATTCGTGGAGATGTTTGTTGGCGTCGGAGCCAGCAGAGTGAGGGATTTGTTCAAGCGAGCGAAAGAGAACAGTCCCTGCCTGATCTTCATCGACGAGATTGATGCGGTCGGCCGCCAGCGTGGAGCTGGAATCGGTGGAGGGAATGATGAACGTGAGCAAACACTCAACCAGCTGCTCACGGAAATGGATGGTTTTGAGGGCAACAGTGGAATCATCATCATTGCGGCCACAAACCGCCCGGATGTCCTTGACTCTGCTTTGATGCGTCCTGGTCGTTTTGATCGTCAGGTCACCGTCGATGCTCCTGACATCAAGGGACGTCTGTCCATTCTCAAGGTGCATTCACGCAACAAGAAACTCGCAGAAGATCTTTCACTCGAGAGCATTGCACGCAGAACACCTGGTTTCACGGGTGCCGATCTGGCCAACCTTCTCAATGAGGCAGCAATCCTCACAGCCCGTCGCCGCAAGGAAACCATCAGTCTCGCTGAGATTGATGATGCCGTTGACCGGATCATTGCGGGACTGGAAGGCCACCCGTTGACCGACGGACGCAGTAAGCGACTGATCGCTTATCACGAGGTTGGGCACGCTCTCGTCGGAAGTCTTGTCAAGGACCATGACCCCGTTCAGAAAGTAACCCTGATTCCACGAGGGCAAGCACAGGGTCTGACCTGGTTCTCCCCCGACGAAGAGCAGATGCTGGTGTCCCGTTCTCAGCTCAAAGCACGGATCATGGGTGCCCTTGGTGGTCGCGCTGCTGAAGATGTGGTGTTCGGATACGCAGAAGTCACCACGGGCGCTGGTGGAGACATCCAGATGGTTGCTTCAATCGCTCGGCAGATGGTGACCCGCTACGGAATGAGCGGCCTTGGACAGATGTCAACCGAGGGAGGAAGCCAGGAGGTGTTCATCGGCAGAGATCTGATGACTCGCAGTGACACCTCCGAGGGCACTTCAAAACAGATTGATGAACAGGTTCGTGGCATCGTGATGCAGTGCTACGAAGAAACACTCAGCCTTGTTCAGGGTCAGCGCGAAGCGATGGATCGTCTTGTTGAGCTCCTGATTGAAAAAGAAACCATGGATGGAGATGAATTCCGTGAAGTTCTCTCCAATTACACCACAATTCCTGAGAAGGATCGTTTCTCCCCGGTTCTGAACTGAACCAGTGATTCATCAAAAGATTTTGCCCAGTCACCTCATGTGACTGGGTTTTTTATTGACTTATTCGCCTCTGTTGAACCATCAGAAACTAAAAAAGCTTCCATGAAGGGAAGCTTTTTTAAAACCGGAATTGGAGTTCAAACTGAATGTACCGGTCGCTTATCAATCACGCTGTCGATTAAACCATAATCCTTGGCTTCTGACGGGGACATAAAGAAATCCCGATCTGTATCTGCCTGAATTTTATCGAGAGGCTGACTGGTCCTATCAGCAAGTTCCTTGTTTAAGCGATCTTTCAGAAAAAGAATTTCATC
>Ga0163110_10000511_pt1 | contig 18523 bp, 17 predicted proteins | sample CRUFie1St17metaG_FD_108703 | JGI IMG/M metagenome (GOLD analysis project Ga0163110, IMG submission 108703) | Marine microbial communities from the Costa Rica Dome - CRUD Field 142mm St17 metaG | ecosystem: Environmental > Aquatic > Marine > Oceanic > Photic zone | place: Costa Rica: the Eastern...
ACGCCGGGGGGGCCCGAAAGAAGGATGCCCCGTTTCTTAGGCAGTTGGTCTCCTGTCCAGCTATCCAACCACTGCCTAATTGACCTGATCTGAGGGCTATTCCCCTCCATCTCTCTGATCGTGACCGGTCGATACTTTTCTGTCCAGTCCTCAACGTCGGCGGCCTCGGACACAATACTTCGTCCAGTCGGGGCCCCATGAAGATTGGGAGTCAGAATAACGATCCAACAGTGTCAGTTGAAACATGCCGGAACAAATCATCGGAAGAGACCCTCACTTGTACCTGATCATCCCTTCTCCTGATAGTGACGGTCCCGTCTTCTAGAGTGGTATGGTCAACAGTCACAGCCCAAGGGATTCCAATTTCATCGGCCCTGGCATATCTCTTTCCGATCGATCCCGTATTGTCCATATCGATTTGCACCCCTTTTATCGCGACAAGCCTTTCGAAAAGATCCCTGGCAAATATATCCATCCCGTCCTTGTCGAAGAGAGGCATTACAGACAAATCGTATGGCGATACTGCACCTTTCAGATTCAGGGTAACATACCCCGCTTCATCCTTTCCGTCCTCGACATACGAATGATCCAGGAGGTGCCAGATAATCCGATCTATGCCAAATGCAGGCTCTATTACGTGAGGTGTGAACCATTCGCCATGAACGTTCCTATCCACCTTGGTAATTGTCACCATGTCGCTTGTTATCTCCACCTTGGAACCATCTTCCAAGGGGAGCATGAATGGGAACGATGGAGGGGTGTCCCCCAATTCCGCCAGCGCTGATGAAACCTCCCCTGCCCTTTGTCTGAATATGGGTCCAATTACTGACCCAACTGGCACCATGGCCTCTCCGGTTACTTTCTTTGGGTTCTCGAAATGCCTCCATGCCCTAAGTAGATTGGTCCCAGAATGAGCCTCGTGCGACTCTAGGTCATGACAGGTCCTGTTCGCTATTCCCACGCATTCTATCCACCCATACTCCCCAAAAATTTCACAGTCCCAACAGTCCGAGGCATAGTGCGCCATTTCTGTTCCGGCATGCTGTCTGAACCTTATCTTGCCCGAATCGATTCCAATGCTCGTTAGGAACTCATGGGTCCTTGACATGAACCACGCCACTGTGCGGTGTCTGATTATGCCCCGGCCCAAGGCATCATCGAACGTCGTCTGAACCTCTCCCGGGAAATCTCCCTCGGGGTCCGTAATTAGGATTACTTCGTTAGTGTCATACCCTAGATTCTCCCCTGGTGGATCCTGGGGGTCGATGAAGTACTCCAACTCGGCCATGTTGAATTCTCTGAGCCTGATCATGCCTTGTCGTGGGCTAATTTCATTCCTGTATCCTCTGCCTGTCTGAATGGCTCCAAACGGAAGTTTCTGTTTGAAATGACGGTAAAGAGAAGGAAATAACATGAACATGCCTTGTGCAGTCTCAGGCCTCATGTAGGCCTCTCTCCCATTGCTCATCGCCCCAATCGTTGTTGGAAACATTAGGTTCATCGGTCGTGCGTCTGCCCAGTCTGACTCATCGCAGTTCGGGCAACAGACGTCCTTCGACCTAATCAACTCGTCAAGTTGCGGCCCGCTCAGGGTATCCGGATTTTGATGCATCCCCTCTATTAGATGGTCACTTCGAAAAACACTCTTGCAAGAATGGCACTCTGACATGTGGTCATTGAATTCGCCAACGTGACCACTGGCCACCAAGACGGACCGTGGCGTAATTGTCGGGGAATCGACCTCTACTATGTCGCCACTGGAAGTCCAGTGATTTATCCACGCATCAATAACCTTCCTCTTTACCCTAGCGCCAACAGGGCCGTAATCTATCAGGCCAGCTACCCCTCCATAGATCTCAAATGAAGGCAGAACTATGCCACGTCTTCGCATCATTGATGTGAGTCTGTCCAGCCTCCTAGATTCGACCATTGTGTCCTCGACTCCGCTACTTGTCTTTCAAGCCATCCTCGTGAAACGGGCAATACAGCCTTGACTCACGGGTTAAGCCACTTTCCAAACCGAGCAAAACGTGGCAGGCAGAGAAGCATTGATGTACTCATAGGAAGCCCAAGCGACTGATAGGTGCCGGGAAAAATGCCACAAATCGAGTATGTAGAAGACAGGATGGAGTCCGAAGAGCTTCTGGAGAGGCTCTGCCCCCCTGTCAGGAACTGGTTCATGGACAAGTTTCCTGATTTCACCGAGCCCCAGAAGGTAGCTATACCTAGGATACTCAACGGGGAGCACTTACTCCTTTGCTCGCCAACCGGATCAGGAAAGACCCTAACTGCATTTCTGACGATAATTGACGATCTAGTTAGGAGGTCTCTGGATGGCTCACTTCCAGATGCTGTACAATGTGTGTACATATCCCCCATCAAGGCACTTGCCAATGACATTGAGAAGAACCTCATGGGCCCCCTTGGTGAAATAAAGGAAAGGTTTCTTCCAAGCAGGGCCAAAGAGATCAAGGTCGGCCTGAGGACTGGGGACACTCCCCAGAGCGAAAGAGAGAAAATGCTCAGAAAGCCCCCTCACATATTGATAACAACCCCAGAGTCACTTGGATTGGGCTTGGCATCAAAGAGATTTAGGCCAATACTGGATCAGATGAAATGGTTCATTATCGATGAGATGCATTCACTCGTTCCTACCAAGAGGGGGACTCACCTATCCCTAAGCATGGCGTTGATGGATTCCGTTGTCTCTTCTGATGTACAAAGAATAGGTATCAGCGCTACAATGGAGCCACTGGACGCAGTCGCGGAATTCCTCGTTGCAAGCGACTCTAGGGAATCTGATGCAGAGCCACAGAAGGTCGCCATAGCAAAAATATCGGGAGACAGGGAACTGGACCTAGATATCATCCTCCCGACTCCGAGATTCAGCTCGATACCCGTGAAGGAGATACTAGATCATAACGTTGACAGGATAAAGGAACTCGCCGAGGCACACACCACGACACTGGTTTTCGTAAACACTAGGAATATGACCGAGACGGTGGTTCAGAGGTTGAAAATAGCTGGAATGGAAGGTGTCGAGGGGCACCATGGGTCCATGGACAAGGCAATCCGTCTAGATGTCGAAAGCAAGTTGAAAAATGGCCTTCTGAGGTGCGTGGTATCCTCATCGAGCTTGGAAATGGGTATCGATATCGGCTCAGTTGACTTGGTCATCCAAGTTGGGTCTCCTGGATCAATCGCCACAGCCCTGCAGAGAATTGGTAGAGCAGGCCACCAGGTTGGAGGCCTGCCAAGGGCCAGATTCCTCCCAACATCCCCTCACGATCTATTGGAGCTCGTGGCCTTGCAGATGGCCATTCTCGAAGGTGAAATGGACCTGCTTAAATTTCCCGAGAACTCTCTCGATGTACTCGCGCAGTTCCTAATCGGTCTAACTATCATAAAAGAGTGGGATATTGATGATGCTTATGATTTAGTTACGTCATCGTGGCCCTACAAAGCGCTCCCGTATGATGACTACATCGAAGTATTGGACATGTTGGATGAAGAGAGAAGAGTTTGGTTAGACTGGGAAGATAACAGATTTGGGAAGAGGGGCTTCGCGCAGATGATTTACTACACAAACATAGGTACCATAGCTCCAGATAACAGTTACTTGGTATTCACCGGAGATGGGACTCTAGTGGGGCAACTCTCCTCCTCTTTCGTCTCCAGTCTCAGAAATGGAGATGTCTTCCTCCTGGGAGGGTCAACTTACAGGGTCGCAAGTATCAGGGGCACGAGAGTCAATGTGACTCCCGCTACTGGCTACAGGCCTACAATTCCGTCATGGACAGGGGAAGCAAATAGTAGAACTCATGAGCTTAGCCAAGCGGTTTTGAGATTACTGGGGCAGATATCCGTCGGTGCCAGAATGGGGACTGACTACGAGCCAATTCTCACTGAGGCTCTTCAGCTGAATAAGCCTGTGGCCATGGCGGTTAAGCAGTTCTTGGACGAGCACACTGCGACAACCTTCCAAGTACCCTCCAATGATCGAATACTCATTGAACAAGTAGACTCGCCATTACCCACATATGTCGTAACAACCTGCAGGGGAAGGGCCTTCAATCTGGCTTTGGGTTATCTGTTTGCGGGAATCGCATCCAAAGAGAACATCATTATCCATGAGCTGTCTTTTGATGAAAATGGGTTCCTGGCGAAGCTGAGTCATGAGGTCGAGATTTCTAAAATTCCCGAGGTATTCAGAAATGACACCAGTGAAGACATTCTCCAAAGGTACATGATGGACTCGCAACTCTTCTCCAAGAGATTTAGGGAAGTATCCTCTAGAAGCATGTTGAATCCTCGGAGGATAGGTGCTGAAGAGGTTAGTCCGAAGCAATTCCAGCAGAAAGCCGAGGCTATAATGACCAAACACAGGCAGATGGACGGCTCTGTTATTATCCGTGAAGCAATGAGTGAAATCCTGTCTGGGGATTTGGATATGAAGCAACTAAGGAACTTCATCTCCAGAATGGACAGTGAGGACGTAAGGATTGTTCACAGGCATGTGAAAATGCCCTCCCCCTTGGGAATGACTCTATTCATGTCCGCATTCGAGGACCTACTGAGCCTTAGAACAAGAGCGTACCTGATTAAGGATGTCGATCCCGAGATTTTGAGGCGCCTATTGGGAGCCAGATCACTCGCTACAGATCTTGATAAGGAGACTATTTCAGACTATTATCAATCTAAGGTAGCCGTCCCGAAAAATGCAATCGACCTACTGAGGTTGATGGATATGGGAGGAGGCTTGGAGCGCGGTCTGACTAACCCACTATATAATTCCAAACTGAGTGGAATAGAACTCTCGACGATTAGGGAGTGGGTCCAAGAGCTCGCCGAGAGGGGACTGATAACCAAAGTTCGCAACACCAACCACGAACAAATAGATGACAAATGGTTCTCTATGAGGATGGCAGGAGTCCACGGTACCTTGGGTTGCCTCGCAGTCGCAGGTGCGTCTGAGATGGAGGACCTCAGAGCGCTGTACACAGGCGGCCTAACGTATGAGATCGCCGAGGAGTTCAATGAAACTACGCCCGCTAAGTGGGCGTCTACAAGCCTATCCGACCCCTTGGACTGCCTGAGGCTCAAGCTCCTTGACATGTTAGGTTCCGAAGGCCCCCAAACACTAGAGTCACTGAGTGATAGACTGCCTTTCCCCCTCGGGCAGGTAGAGGCCGTTCTCCAAGAGCTAGAGATGAGGAATCTGGTCTCGATAGGATTCTTCACGCAGACAGAAGAAGGCGAATTTATACTTCGAGTAGACGAGTACAGGATAACCGGAGGAAGCGTCGAAGTCGTTGACTACAGGACCCTCCAAACACTCCTTCTACAGAAATCTTTCACCAAGTATTCAGAACCCTCAGAGGCAATAAGGTCCCTAGCCTTGATACAAAGACGAGACGAGCTCGTACACAGGGTTGAGAATTTTAGATTCAGGGACTGGAAAGATTTCAAGCACGACAAAGACGTATACAATGGGAGACTCCTACACAATAGAGTTGGTTACACTACTCTGGATCAGATCCCTATGCTCCTCGGACTGAGGTCGGAGCCATGGATTGGTTCTTTGGAGGAGGAACTCATGGAAAAAATTCCCGAGGAAGGAATAACCAGGGCTGAACTACTCGCGGAATATCCCCGAGGAAAGGAGAATCAACACATTCAGAAGAGTGTCAAGAGGGCTCTATCAAATCTAGAGAGACAGCTCATAGTGGCCAAGCAATATCTTGATGTCCCAAACAGGAAGAGGTCAATCGCCCTCTTCAGGAGGATCCACGGAACCGTGGAGCCTCTGGGTTTCCCCGAGGCCCTAACCACACTGATTTCCAAGATTGGACCTGTAAGGCTACACACTCTGAGGTTCTTCGTCAGTAGGCCAGTTGAAGAGTTGGCCGAAGTGTTGAGGGACTTGGAAAACGACGGTAAGGTGTGTCGGGTAGTAGCTCTCCAGCCTGACCCAACGGACTACTATTCTTCCCATGAAGATGCTGAGAGGCTATTGTCTCCAATGCCTGAGGACAGGAATATGAGAATTCTCGCACAATCTGATCCGTTCTGTAGCCGATTTATACAAGAGGTCAGGATGATTCTGAAACAAGGTTGGTACCACCCTGTTTTCAAGGGTGTTGATCCTATTGGAAGAATCCTTATGTTCGTGGTAAATGACTACTTGGAAATCAAGGATGTCAATATTCCACACTCATATCTGGATGAATTCAAAGATACTTTCAACGATTTATTGGATAATTACCGAGACAGGCTAATTGACGTTTCTGTGATGCACTCATTCAACGGCGTCCCTGTTCACGACTGCGATGAGAATATCCAAGCCATTCTCGCCGATCTTGGGTTTGTCTCTATGGGGGACGACGAGAGGTACATCAGAGGAGGGGTCGTAGAGCCAAGGCCAAGGAAGACGATCAACAGGCTCCTTTTCCATAGTCACAATATCCATCAAATCAGCAGATGGGAGAATGAGACATACGCCCTCAAGGAAATAGACGAGCTCAGAGACGATTTCGCACTAAGGGGACGCTGTGAGATGTTCAGAGTAGATCTTCAGTCGATGGCAGCTACAGAACAGCTCCATCAGGGTACTAATCTTAGGGGGCACCAAGTTTGGGCGAGACTACCTCATTTCCAGAGGTTATTGGCCATCAGAAACGCTCCTCCCGAGGATGATGATTTTGGTGTTTTGGATTTCTTCAGAAACCACAATGATCCATCAGTTTTCATGGAGCGCTTGGCCATGAGGAGGGCAGAGTTCAGGAAACTGATATCCCCTCTAGTCAGGAGCGGGCACTTGGTACAGGATTACAGAGGGGGATTCAAGACGGTGGAGCCGATTAAGGACAATGACCTCTGGAGCGTAAAGAGGCAATATCTCAGAGAACTAGTGGAGGACTATCCAGTAATCTCGATGAAACAGTTCGAAAGATTGGCCGGGACTCCCTTCTCCCCCGAGGAAATCAGTGACGTACTCCACGAGTTCGAGGAGGATGGGACCTTGATCAAAGGATTCCTAGTGGACGACCAACATGATATCAGCTGGGGGAGAAAGGGAATACTGGAATCAGAGGGAATACCCAAGACCCGTGATTTGGTCATTCCGCCATCTGATCCGCTCATCCACTATTTTGGGGGATTACTAAGGGAAAGATTCGGCTTCGGCTCGGCTTACCTGGTATTCCACAAAGAAGAGCCTATCGCCGCTTTCAAGGCCAATACAAGAAACTCGACCATAGATGTCACGGATTTCGTGGGGGACTCAGAACTGGAGAAAGAGGCTCTTAGGGTCATGAAAGAGTTCGCATGGGAGCATCAAATGCCTCTTACAGGCGAGCTCTACGAAAAGCTGAGGTCACGATGATTTGGGCCTCGACTTCGTGAGTAAACTAGTCAGAGGCTTAGTAATCCTCATAATATGCTTATGTAATTCAGGAAGCAAATCGAAAAGAGCGGTAGCAAGGAGAAACATTGCAAATAGGCTAGCAGCCTTCGCTGCGTAGCTGTGCGTGAAATCAAACATGTCGATATCAGAACCCGAATAAAGAATCCAGTTTGGATACGTGTCGCTCAACCAAACTATTCCGGCATTTCTGAATACATTCAGAACGTGAATGGTGGGTATTGCGATAAGCAGTCCTCTGGCTCTCCTTCGCCAAGAGACAGAACTCAACGCAACTATCGCCCCTACGAAAATTATCATTGATTGAAGGGCCGAACAGGCTAGTATGAAGCTAACACTTACAGGAGTCCCGTCAGAATGGTTGAACGGCACGAAGAATCCACTGTCCCCCAAAGGTTCGGTGAGGAAATAACGACTTCCCTCCCATTGGGAGACAGCAATTGCTCCTTCTGGAAGGTCCACCATCATCTCGCCGACTTCGTACGAGCCAAGTCCCGCGAATTCAAGGAGCCACTCCGTGCTCCTAGCAGTCATTTCCACGAATTCCATATTCAGAATTGGTATGCTGTAGACCACGTAGTAGGGTATGACCGACCAAGCCACCGCGCCCCTCAGCCAAACCATCGAGTCGTCTTTCATTTCCCAGTTCCTTATTTCCCATAACCCAAGTACTATTCCAGCTGGAAGTGCCCCTGCAGTCATTACTACCAACAAGGGGTCTCTGATTTCCACAAAATGCGCAGACTGCATGTAAAAAAATAGCCCTAGCAGGGTCCACCCAATTGCCGCGGAGTACGAGGCAAAAGTCGACTCACCCCTATGGAAAGAGAATCCCAGTGCCAAAGCCCCAACCCAGCAGAATGAGAGCCAAAGTGAGAATTCTGGGATCCCGACCGCACCTGCGAAATCCGAGACCAAAGCCGCGATTGGGTCCTCCATGCCACCAACGAGCCATCAACCCGTAAATATGATGCCCTCAACGGATAGCCGGGTGAATACGTGTCTTCCGACTTCATAGACTTCGCAAACAACTACCTCGCCGACCTAAAGAGGACCATTGACGAGCTACCTATGAGTGGATTGCAGTCACTGTACTCGATGGTAGTATCCGCCGCCGAAAACGGCTCCACCGTCCATTTAATTGGGAATGGAGGAAGTGCAGCCACCCCATCCCACAGCGCTGGCGACTGGTCCAAAGAAATCGGTCTCAAGACAATATCCCATTCCGACAATACCTCGTCTTTCACTGCATGGGCTAATGATGAGGGATATTCACAAGTCTTTGTCGGACAACTCTCTACATTCGCATCCAAGGGGGATTTAGTAATAGCTTACTCAGGATCTGGAAACTCTGAGAATATAATTAACGGAATAAATTACGCTAAAAGTATAGGATGCGATACAGTCGGAATAACCGGGAATTACAATGGGGCAGGCGGTGGAGAACTGGCCAAGATTGCCGATATGTCGATCATCGTTCCCACTACCTCGATGGAAAGAATAGAAGACATCCAGCTAGTAATCAACCACATCATCAAAGAGGCTGTTAAATCGGAAAGAGAGCAGTGATAACATGTTCCCGCCAATGAGGGATAGGCAGAGCCTCCATTCCCCTTTGAATCTTGAACCACTTCCATGTGAAGGCCCATGGGACGGAAAAATTGCATACTTGGATAGAGATGGAGTCATAATTCGGGGATTTGAGAGTTATGTGAACGATACCTCTGAAGTATACGTCCTGGAGAATGCGGCAAGCTCCATCGGGGAGCTAAGAAGAAATGGATTCAGAGTCTGCATAGTTACTAATCAATCCCCTATTGGTAGGGGAATATGGACTAGAGAAAACCTAGCACTGATTCACCAGAAAATGAAGGAAGAGTTGCTTTCTATGGACTCCGATGCTATATTGGACTTAACCCTTCACAGCCCGTACGCACCGTGGCACAACTCATGGGCTAGAAAGCCAAACCCTGGGATGCTAGAGGCAGGCAGGCAGGTCATCGATGCAGCAGAAGCCGGTAAATCCTTGCAGGAGGGCGATATCAAATTCGGAGATAATTGGATAGATCGACCATCAGAATCCAATTCTGTGATGGTGGGAGACAGAGATGTGGATATAATGGCGGCGGCTGCACATGGGGTGAAATCATACAGATGCGATCCAGAGATCGGTATCAGCGAGGTGGTCTCCGAAATACTGGAGAATATGCAATGAGAAACGAGACTTTGACAGCCAGAATCGGTCTAGATGACACTGATCATCCAGAATTTGGGTGCACGACGTACTCATTCGATGAACTAATCGGCTGTTTGAGAGAAATAGACGGTTTAATCGTCAAGGAAAGGAGATTAGTGCGTTTGTGGCCGTACGCATCGAGAAGAACTAGGGGAAATGGAGCTCTTTCGGCCGTGGTAAAAATACCAATGGATAGAAAGACCGCACTACTCGAGGTCTGTAAAACATGGTTTGATGGAATTCGGACAGAGATATCCAATTATCCGAAGACCAAGAACAACCCTTCACCGGCCCTTGTGATCTCATTTGAGATGCCTCCTGAGGAGTGGTATTGGGAGGCAGTCAGGGGAGAAGTATGTCTTCAGACCAGATACAACGCTGTAGCCGACTCCGGAGCTTTCATCCTAACTCATGAGGATCTTTGGGGCATTATTGGTGCGAGCGCGGCTATTTCGTGGACCCCTCCCGACGATCATACTTGGGAGCTGATCGGATGGAGACTCAAAGATAAAATCGGTACTGAGAGAAAAATCTCAAGAGAATCCATCCATGAGATGTCAGAGTTATTTCCTGAAACGTTCATGAACAGGGATCCGACAAGCGACAAAGCCATCATTTCCCCAAGGACCCCCTGCCCTGTTCTCTATGGGATTAGGGGGGCGTCCAAGACTGCTGTCGAGGATGCCAACTCATGGATACAAGATGTGGACGAGAATGAGACTTGCTCAAAATGGGCATCACATATGACCAACCAGCTTTCCGATGACCACCTTGCCGGAGTTGGCAATGGAACAGTCATATCGAAACCTGAGGTAATCAAGGGAGCTCATGCGATAGTCAAAGTAATTACTGGGAATAAATCTGAGGATTTGGTTGCATTCAGTGAGGGTGGCCCTGTCAATAAGCTACTGAGGCAACTGGTCCCCGGAGATATGATATCGTGGATGGGACTAAGCTCTCCGGATGGCGCTATCCACTTAGAGAGATTGAAATTGGTCTCAGCCAGTCCTAGGAATCTCTCTCGCCCTGAGTGCTGTGGAAACTCCATGAGGAGCAAAGGTACCGGACAGCCTCTGCAGTGTGACAAATGCAAGGCTAGAGCCGAGAAATTATGGATTTACGATGAATGGTCGCCAATGGGATTGAATCTTGTCGATGGTTGGTCCCAACCTGCTCCATCTAACAGAAGGCATCTCTCCAAGCCCCTTGAACATGGAATTCCGTTGTAGGTTTTTATTTCATGGTTACCTCAGGCGACTATGGATGCGGAAGAGATATTTCAGACTCTGCTGATCTTGACAGCTTTGTTAATGGCCTTTTTCCTCCTAAAGGAATTTTCAGGTGCCTCGAGCCCAGATGATGATGAATATTCTGGGTTGGCCAGATCCCCCGAGGAGTTGTATGAGCCCACAGAGGAAGCCATCTCTGAGATGGAGTCCCTCATTTCCAAACTCAACTAGATGAGTCTTCAAGCCCTCTATGGGACATAAGGAGCAATTTCTCGGAACCTTCGGACCGGATTACACGAAATCCTTGTTTCAATGGATGCCTTTCAAGGAAAACCGTCTGGAAAATTTTTCTTACAGAATCTCCTCCTCTGGATAACCATTTACTCCCCGATTCGCCAGAAGCGTCCTCATATGAGCTCGATGTAATCACAAGATTAGTGTGCATGCAAGCATCGGCTAGTTTCTTGACAGCCATTACTTGTCCCTTGCTGGCTCTGCCGTGATTATCACACCAGTCATCGACAATAACAATATCTCGTTTGCTGAAGGTTCTGCTTAGTGATATTATGAGGTCCCGGTATCTCAGGAGCTCATCAGAAAAATGTACTATGGATATTTTCTCATAATCCCCTTCGCTGATGTCACTTAGGATTTCCCTTGTCCTATCAGGATTGGGAATTTCTTTACACGCCCAAACCACACTCCCACCATCGGAGATGATGTCAGAAACTACCCCAAGGCACATGGCTGTCTTTCCAGATCCCGGACTTCCGGAAAGATGTACTGGGCCATCTAGGTAAGGTAACACGTGCAACCGCAAAACTGTAGGTGAAAGAGATTTACTATGGATTCCTTCGGAGAAGTATAATCTACATAAGACCTCAAGGGCGACACGGCGATACCATGGGCGAGAGGATTCCACGCAGGGAAGCACCAGATTTCAGGGACTCTGATGATGGGATCATTACATCCATACTGGATGACGGTTTTCTAAGTGTGGCTCTGGACGATGCCAACCAGTATGGCCCTCATGCGATGATCATCTTCCTAGGGATAGTCTCAACAGTGACTGGTCTGGTGCTAGCTCTTGGGATGATTAATCCAGTACTCTCTGCGGGGGCCGCGCTCTTCGTTATATCTATCACAGTTATTGAGGCTAGATTTAGGATAATAAGGGGAATTTTTCGCCCATCCTAGTAGCAATTTTTCACTACTGGCCAATCGCTTCTCGAGCCAGCGAAACTGCATTTTCCACGATGTCCTCGGATACTCCTAGATGGCTGGCGGGCGAGAACAACCGACTAAGCTCGTTGTTGTCGAAAACATCGCTTATTCGTGAATCCTCGCCACAGACCTCCTTCAGGTTTCTACCAGATTCGAGTGCTTTCATGGACGCGCTTCTGAGTACTTCATGCGCTTCGTCTCTAGGCATACCGCTATCCACTAAGGCCAGCATAATCTTCTCTGCCATGACTAGTCCTTTCTGTGATTCGATGTTTTCGAGCATTCTGTCTCTGTCCACGACAAGCCTCGACATAACACGGTCACATTTTGCTATGATGTCGTCGAGTAGAATCATTGAATGCGAGAGGGTGAATCTCTCAGACGAGGAATTCGCCAAATCCCTTTCGTGCCATAACAAGGCATTTTCGTAAGAGGGTATGATCATCGATCTGACTATTCTGGCGAGTCCACAGGCATTTTCTGCGGTAATTGGGTTCCTTTTGTGGGCCATGGTTGAGGAGCCGACTTGCTTTTCAACATCGAAAGCTTCTGCGACCTCAGCAATCTCACTTCGTTGGAGGTTTCTCACTTCCTGGAGGACCTTTTCGATGCTAGTGGAAACATTCGCCATCCAACCCACCCATTCGATGTAGCGATCCCTGCCTACAACTTGTGTGGTTGCGACGGGTACTACGAGCCCAAGCTCTTGGAGAATGAGGCTCTGGAGCTCAAGTGCGTTATCTCCTTGTGCGGCACCGGTCCCAACTGCTCCAAGGAATTTACCGGCTATTATCCTGGGTCTCATGGAAACTAGCCTTTCAAGATGCCTTCTGAATTCATCAACCCATACGGCGACTTTCAATCCAAATGTTATAGGTACAGCCGCTTGCCCGTGTGTCCTCCCTATCATTATGGTACCTTTCTCTCTTTCAGCGATATCGCAGAGTGTTGCAATCAGTGCCTTAATGGATGCCATTTGTATTTCCACGCTGTCTTTGATTTGGAGTGCCACAGCTGAATCAACAATGTCATTGCTCGTAGCACCAAGATGGATGCACCAACCAGCCTCTCCGGCGACCTCGGCCATGGCCTTTGTCAGTGCCATTATGTCATGCTTGGTTTCTGCCTCAATTTCCTCTACTCTATCGGCAGTCACGATTCCCGGATCAGAGATGTCAGCCACCATATCGTAGTGTTCAGCGCTAACTTTCCCCATCTTGCAATGAGCCCAAACTAAAGCCCTCTCCACCTCTAGTTGCCTTGAGTGTCTCCCTTCTCTGGACCAAATTGCTTTGGCCTCATCCCTTCCATATCTGTAATCCAAAGGCGAAACCGACACTATGTCACCGAACCTCCGAAACCCCTCTCCGGTTTGAGCCTAGCGATTATCAGACAATCCCCCGTATGTCAATTTCCAGACTCCTCTGCCTTTCCCCCACACCTTTTCACCTTCAAGAACGATGGGTCTGGTCATATGAGGTGCGCCTAGTACCAAGGTTTCATACTCACCGCCTTCTCCATCAACATTGAACCTGAATCTCTCCGATGTTTGGACAAGCTCTTCCACCGCTTCTTTACCGAGTCCCCTGCCTATCCATTCCTCACCAAGTCCTTCCGCTGAAATGGATGACAGCCTGACGTCAAAGCCCTGTATCGGTAGCATCCTCATGTGTTCCAAGGGGTCATGGTGCCACAGAGGTGAGAAGGATTTGATGCCAAGAGTGGAGCACATCCTGTCTATTCTTGTCCTCTGATAATCAGAGCGAAGCGCCCCTGTGACCAGTGCGTCTATCTCAAGCCCCCCTTCGTGGATACGGATTCCAGAGCTATTCCATTTATCAGGCCAAAAAGCATCGAAATCAGCTTGTGGATCAGTTTGGCCAGCAATCCCCCTCATCAGGTCATCAACCTCTTCCTCAGCTTTGCCCTGGGTAGCGATAGGTAGCCACGGGACCCCACACGAAGATGATTGCAGGCCCGCGACACAAACCCCATCCACTTGGAACATCATAGAATCATCACTGGTCACACACAGGGTCACCAAGGCCTCCACGTCCCAACCTCTCATCAAAGACCACCAAGTCGCATATGTGGAGTCTTTACCTCCTGAACAAAGTATTGCGACCCGCATAACCCAACCGAAGAGAACCTTCCGCTTGAATGCAACGAATCAAGACCTCATTCCCAACCAACCTTGATAAGAGGCCGATGATGCAACTAAGTCGATTACGATGCAACCGAGCGGACGCGGATACGACTCTTCAGTAGGAACTTTCTCACCAGATGGACGACTGCACCAAGTAGAATACGCCCGTGAATCGGTTAAGAGAGGCTCCACCACTGTGGGGGTTAAATTCCGAGATGGGGTCATACTGATTGTCGCTAAAAGGATTCCAAGCAAGCTCGTGATTCCCGAATCTATCGAAAAAATGTACAAAATTGATGATCACATCGGAATAACCACATCCGGCCTAGTTGCTGACGCAAGACAATTGGTTGACAGAGCAAGGGTCCAATGCCAGATAAACAAAATGACCTATGGGGACTCCATAGATGTGACATCACTAGTGAAAAAGATGTGTGACTACAAGCAGTCTTTCACACAGTACGGCGGAGCACGACCATTTGGAACTGCTCTGTTGATTGCGGGAGTAGACTCTGAAGGAGCTCACCTTTACGAAACTGACCCATCTGGCGCGTACGGCTCCTACCACGCAGGTGCAATAGGAAGCGGACGAAGTGAAGTCATCTCCTACTTCGAGGACAAGTGGAAGGCAGGATTGACAGAAAATGCTGCTGTGAAAATTGGCCTGGAAGCGCTATCCCAGACATTCGATGATGGACTGACAGGAGAATCTGTGGAGATATGCGTCATAGACCAAGCGGGTTACAGAGAACTCGGCGAAGAGGCCGTCGGGAAGCATATTTCCAAGCTTTAAGTTCCGATATCATCCATATCTCCATATGCCTTGGTCACATAGGCCATGCATGGTAAGTTTGGATGATGCTGTTGTTGCCAGACTGGAGAAGGGTGGTTCTAGATACGAAATTCTGGTAGACCCCGACTTGGTCGACGACTGGAAAGAAGACCCCAGCTCGGTAGACATCGACGATCTCTTAGCAGTCACTGAAGTCTGGACGGATTCAAGAAATGGCGAGAGGCCCACCTCAGATGCCTTGGAGAAGGTCTTCGGTAGTAACGATGTTATCCATTGCGTGGAAATTATATTGAGACAGGGTTCAATACAACTAACGACTGCTCAGAGAAAGAAAATGGTGAATGAAAAAAAGCTCCAGATCATCAATGAAATTGCGACCACTGCTACCGATCCAAAAACTAGGATGCCACATCCAAGAACAAGAATTGAGAATGCTCTGGAAGAGGCGAGATTTTCTGTGGACCCCTTCAAATCGGTAGAGAGCCAAGTTTCCGATGCGGTAAAGGTCCTGAAGCCCCTTATCCCTCTCCAATTCATAACGGTCAGACTAGCATTCAAAATACCAGGCTCGTCATATGGGGCTGTCAATCAAATCCTGAGGGATGTCACAACGCGTCAGGAGTGGCTCTCGGATGGCACATGGGCCTGCGTTGTGGAGGTCCCGGGGGGTATGAAGAACGAACTCATAAGCAAGGTTTCTGGAAGGGCTTCCGAAGCCGAAGTGAAGGAACTCGACTGACTCTGCACCGAAGGTGGTGACATCAACGGTTATCAATAGTGGGCCGGTCGGCCTGCTCGATAACATGAGTAGAGAGAGCAACGCGGACGGACCGCGAGACTCACGACGAACCCTCGTCGTCGTGCCAGGCGAAGACCTGGGATCATCTGAGGGGATAGAGGCTGGGCACGGCGTTTTAGTCGTCGGTGACAGAGTTATATCAACGAAACAAGGAAGAATGAAAAGGAAGGGGAACACGATTTCCGTAAACCCACTCCACACGAGATACATGCCCCGGCCCGGAGATCTAGTGATTGGGCACATAGAAGGGTGTACCAACAATATTTGGTTCGTCGACATCGGCGCGCCGTTCAATTCTATACTCCCGATGAGCCTCGGCCCGGCTAAGGTAGAATTCGGTGGGACGAGGAAGGTACTCGACATTGGTGACTCGATACTTTGCCGAGTCCAGGAGGTCGAGGAGACCCATCAGAGTGTCGTCACAATGAAGGGAATGGGTCTGAGGAAGATTCGTTCGGGGGCATTAGATGATTTAGACCCTCATCTTCTGGGCCAGTTGATCGGAAAAGGAGGTTCATTCCTGAGGGACATGAAGGTGCAGACTGATTGTAGAATCGTTGTTGCCGACAATGGACGCCTTTGGATTGACGGGGAATTGGAGAATATTCTAGAAGTAAGGAAGAGGATTGAGAACATATCCTCTGAAGCTAGAGTTGTAGGAGTTGGTGCTTAATGGGCGGATATGGAGATGTACAGATGATAGATGAGAACGGCCTCCGGATGGATGGTAGGAAGCCTGGTGACGTCAGGCCGATAACGATCGAGACAGGGGTAGTCCCAGTAGCAGACGGGTCCTGCCGGATGGTCTGGGGGACAAACGAAGCCATTGTAGCGGTCTACGGCCCTATGGAAGCCCATCCGAGGAAGATTCAGAGGCAGGACAGGGCTGTGATAGATGTGGCTTACAATATGGCACCCTTTTCGACTACTGACCGGATTAGACCGGGATTCAACCGAAGGAGTAGAGAGATCAGTAAAGTAACCAAGGATGCGTTGGAGAGTGTGGTTCTCCTGGAACTTTATCCAAGGTCCAAAATCAGGGTCAGCATAGAAATCATATCTGCCGAGGCAGGAACGAGGTGTGTCGGCCTGACTGCGGCATCAGTAGCTCTTGCCGACGCTGGGATACCAATGACAGATATGGTCGTCAGTGTCGCCAGTGGGAAGGTGAATGACGTGGTCGTTTGCGACCTCAACAAGGAAGAGGATAATTACGGAGAGGCAGATCTGCCGATGGGAATACTCCCCAACACGGGGGAACTGGTGTTCCTTCAGATGGACGGGGACTTGTCCCCGGAAGAGTTCAAACAGGCGTGGGACTACAATGTAGACGCGGCAATGCAAGTTCACAAACTGATGGTCGAGGCACTAAAGGGAGGTGCGAACGAATGAGCGCGCCAACAGTCCCGAATCTTCTCAGGGCCCACTTAGCCGATTTGGCTGCGAACGACTCCAGATTAGATGGAAGGGGGCAGTACGAAGGCCGTGAAATAAACCTGGAGACGGGAATCCTCCCTAGAGCAGAAGGGTCCGCAAGGGTAACCATGGGCAATACAATAGTTCTCGCAGGAGTCAAATTCCAGTTAATGACACCGTACCCAGACAGACCGAATCAAGGGGGCTTGATGTGCTCTTGCGAAGTCAGGCCAGTAGCCGGCAGACATTGGGAGGCAGGGCCTCCAAGCCCTGAATCCATCGAACTCGGAAGAGTTGTGGACAGGGGAATCAGGGAATCCGGGTGTATCGATGTTGATGACTTGTGTATCATCCCGGGAGAGAAGGCATGGCAAGTAATCCTAGACTTGCACGCCATTTCAGACGACGGGAATCTCTTCGATGCATTCGCTCTTGCGGGAATCGCGGCATTGAGGTCAGCGATTATACCTGCAGAGAAGTTCGAAGTGGGGGAGGACTCGCCCCTGAAGGTCTCAAAGAAACCCATAATGTGCTCATACCACAAGGTTGGAGGAAGATTCGTATACGACGCATCCTACAAAGAGGAACTGGGCGGTGATGAGAGAATCCATATCACCCTCGGAGACGATGACCACGTGCACTCGCTCCAAAAGGGTCTAAAGGGAATCTTCACGGCGGATGAATTCACAGAGATAATGGAGCACGCCAAGATGAGATGTGCCGAATTGAGAAAATTGATGGATTAGAGGTGATTTTATGGCAAAAAGAACTCAGAAAGCAGGGCTAACAGCTCGTTTCGGCTCTAGATACGGTGTAAGCGTAAGAAGAAGGGCAGGATCAGCTCTAAAAAAGAAGTCCAAGGAATATACATGCCCCTCATGCCAGTATCAAAAAGTGAGAAGGAAAGCCGCCGGTATCTGGGAGTGCAGGAAGTGCAAGCACACATTCACCGGAGGGGTATGGGAGCCCTTTACAAGAGCGTCCGATGCAAACAATAGAGTGGTCAGAAGATCAATGGAAGGTGCCACAGCAACCGATATGGCAGTCATTGCACAGCAGGCGGCTATGGAATTTGAGAGGAAAATCGTGGAGGCAGAAGAAGTTGCCGACTCAGAGGAAGAATGAGGACAGTATTTCCCTGTCTCTGAATTTCCCACACCGCCATGCTGAGCACATTGCCAGCGGATTGCAGACTGAGTCCGAGTTCACCCATTCAGACGGGGAAATATCAATCCACCTCGTAGCTGGGACCTTCTC
>Ga0163110_10000512_pt1 | contig 18470 bp, 18 predicted proteins | sample CRUFie1St17metaG_FD_108703 | JGI IMG/M metagenome (GOLD analysis project Ga0163110, IMG submission 108703) | Marine microbial communities from the Costa Rica Dome - CRUD Field 142mm St17 metaG | ecosystem: Environmental > Aquatic > Marine > Oceanic > Photic zone | place: Costa Rica: the Eastern...
AAGATAAAATAACTAATACGCGGATGTAGCTCAGTGGTAGAGCATCTCCTTGCCAAGGAGAATGTCGAGAGTTCGAATCTCTTCATCCGCTCTCTCAAAACCTTGTCTTTGACAGGGTTTTTTAATGCCTTGGGATAATTCTAAAATAAGTGTTGGTATGTATTGGTTAGTACATAATATCGATTCTGCACTAGAATCTGCACTATTGGCACTTATTAAGATGGCAAGCAGCAAAAGGGATTCATGGGAATTGTTACTAATTCGCTAACATTTAGTAATAAAGAACTTAAAAAGCATTGCTATGACTTATGTTTGGAGCTAAACTAAGTCTTTCGTCAAGGACAATGTCGAGAGCGCGAATCTCTTTATCCGCTGCATTGTTTATTACCAATCTTTGTCTAAAGAAATTTATTAAGTTACTTATTGGTTATTGTATATTCTAGTTAAAAATTATTTTTTTATGAATAAATTTATATCAGAGAAAGACTTAAAGGATCTATTTACAAAGGGTTATGGGGATAAACCTCCAACCACTAAACAATGGTCTAAATATTACGAAGATGATGTTATTTTTAGTGATCCAACTCAAGTAACAAATGGATTAGTTGCATATATAGATGCACAAAATAAATTGATAAAACGTTGTGATGATATTTCTTTGGAATCACATTCGATTGCAATTAATGGAGATGTTGGTTTTGTTGAATGGACATTAGGATTAAAAATAATGAAAAAAGAATTTATTTATCCGGGGACAACAAAATTAGTTTTTGGTAAAACTGGAAAGATAAAAGAACATAGAGATTATTTTGATTTCTGTGGGCCAACATTTGGTCCAGTTCCTATTTTAGGTTCATTTATCAGATGGTTATACGGTCTATTCGTTAATTAGATTAAAAATTGATTTTGAGAAGGTTTATAGCTAAAAATAAGATTCAAATTTTAAAATTTATTATTGTAGGAGCGCTTTCAAGCATTTTAAATTTCTTAGTTTATAAATTGATCTATGTTTTAACATCGAATATAAATTTTTCTTCTGTTTTGGGATACTCTATTGGTCTTCTAAATTCATTTTTATTTTCTAGTAAATGGGTTTTTTCTAATAAAAAATTTATTAGCTTTGATAAAGTATTTCTTTTATTTGTGTTAATTTATTTTCTTGGCGGAATTGAAATGACAATTACTATAAACGTTTTATATAAGTTGAGTGGCAATCATAATATTGCTTGGATATGTGGGGCTTCTTTTGCCACAATAAATAATTTCTTATTCTCAAAATACTTAGTATTTAAAGATTAAAACTCATTAATTTTAATAAGAAGCTTTTGCGAATTAACTTCTTCAAAACTAAGCTGAGTATAGAAATTTTTTTTATTTGTTGTCATTAGATAAATCCTCCTGCTATTTCTAATTTTTTTAGATTCTAAAAGAGCATTTACTATGACTTTCCCATAACCTTTTCCTTGGTAATTTTGATCAATGACGATATCCCAAAGGACACTTCGGAAAATCCCGTCACTTAATGCCCTTCCGAATCCAACAATTTTTTTATCAAGCCAAAGACTTACAATGACGTCACTTTTAGATAAGCAATTTCTTAAATCTGATATTGATCTGTTTTGTGCCCATTGAGCATTCTTATTAAACAAACTTTGTAATTTCGTCAAACCTTTGCAAGGCTGCATATGTGGGCCTAAGCCTAATAGTCTTAAGCCGGGAGCTCCTTCTATATGTTTTAACAATATTAATTTCTTCTTTTTCATATTTAATATTTAATACTTTTTAAGATTCTTTAAAATAATATTTTATTTTATCAAAATAATATTAAGCGAAGGCATTTTTGGGAAATAAATTATATTGCTCCAACTAGTTGCTATCTAAATTATAATGTAGATCAAATAAGGATTTAAAGGAAAAAATTATGCTAAAGCTTTTGTTGGGAGATCCAAATGCACGAAAGTTAAAGCGCTACCAGCCTTTAGTAGAAGAAATTAATCTTTTAGAAGATGAAGTCTCTAAATTAAGTGATGATAATTTAAGGCAAGAGACAAAAAATCTTAGGGACATAATTCAGGTTGAGGCTAATTTACAAAAACAAAATGAATTAGTAGGAGATATTCTGCCAAAAGCTTTTGCAATAGTTAGAGAGGCCAGTAAAAGAGTTTTAGGTATGCGTCATTTTGATGTGCAATTGATAGGAGGGATGGTATTACATGAGTGTCAAATAGCTGAAATGAAAACAGGTGAGGGTAAGACTTTAGTGGCTACTTTACCTTGTTATTTAAATGCATTATCTGGAAGAGGCGTTCATGTAGTCACTGTTAATGATTACCTTGCTAGAAGAGATGCAGAATGGATGGGGCAGGTACATAAATTTTTGGGACTCAGTGTCGGGTTAATTCAGCAAGATATGACCCCTGCACAAAGAAAGAAAAATTATGCTTGCGACATAACATATGCAACTAATTCAGAACTTGGATTTGATTATCTAAGGGATAATATGGCAACTGATATTGATGAAGTAGTACAACGAGAATTTAATTATTGTGTTATCGATGAGGTTGATTCAATATTAATCGATGAGGCTAGAACTCCCTTGATAATTTCAGGTCAAATAGAAAGACCTCAAGAGAAATATCAAAAAGCTGCTGAACTCTCTTTGGCTTTAATGAGAGCTGAAGAGATGAGTAAAGATGGAGTTGATCCAGAAGGAGATTATGAAGTCGATGAAAAACAAAGAAGTTGCATTTTAACTGATCAAGGTTTTGCAAAATGTGAGGATTATTTAAAAATTACTGATTTATATGATCCTAAAGATCCATGGGCGCATTATGTAACTAATGCATTAAAAGCTAAGGAGTTATTTATTAAAGATGTGAACTATATTATTAAAAATAATGAGGCCGTTATTGTCGATGAATTTACTGGTCGTGTAATGCCAGGGCGGAGGTGGAGTGATGGCCAGCATCAAGCAATAGAAGCAAAAGAGAACTTACCAATCCAGCCAGAAACGCAAACCTTGGCCTCTATTACATATCAAAACTTTTTTCTGCTTTATCCAGGTCTGGCTGGTATGACTGGAACTGCAAAGACTGAGGAAGTGGAATTTGAAAAAACATATAAATTGCAATCCACAGTCGTTCCAACTAATATGTCAAGACAAAGACAGGATTGGGCAGACCAAGTTTTTAAAACTGAAATTGGAAAATGGAGAGCTGTTGCGAATGAAACTGCTGATATTCACAAAAAAGGCCGACCTGTTTTAGTTGGTACTACAAGTGTTGAAAAAAGTGAATTATTGAGTTCTTTGCTTCATGAACAGCAGATACCTCATAATTTACTAAATGCAAAACCAGAGAATGTAGAGAGAGAAGCAGAAATCGTTGCTCAAGCAGGCAGATCTGGAGCGGTTACTATTGCTACCAATATGGCGGGAAGAGGTACTGATATTATTCTTGGTGGTAATAGCGATTATATGGCCAGACTGAAGTTAAGGGAGACTTTAATGCCTTTGCTAGTTAAGCCTGATAATGAACATAAACCTCCCATTCCGAAACAGAGAGCTTCACAATCAAAGGGTGGTTTTTCTAAGTCTTCCCGTAAAAATAAAGATCCTATAAGTAATCAACTTAATAGCGTTAATAGTCTTTTCCCATGCAAATTAGGTGAAGATACAGAAAATAAGTTATCAATATTATCTAAAAAACTTGTAGATGCCTGGGGTGAGAGGCAGCTAAGTATAATTGATCTTGATGATAGAATAGCTACTGCTTCTGAAAAAGCGCCAACAGAAGATAATCTTATTAGCTCCCTTAGGGAAGTTTTATCCTTGGTGAAAAGTGAATATGAAAAAGTACTTATCCAAGAAGAAGAAAATGTAAGGAAAGCTGGAGGGTTGCATGTAATTGGAACAGAAAGGCATGAGTCACGCAGGGTAGATAATCAACTCAGAGGGAGAGCTGGAAGGCAGGGCGATTTAGGAAGTACGAGGTTTTTCTTGTCATTAGAAGATAATTTATTAAGAATTTTTGGAGGAGAGAGAGTAGCAAATTTAATGAATGCTTTTAGGGTTGATGAAGATATGCCTATTGAATCAGGAATGTTGACTAGATCTTTAGAAAGCGCTCAAAAGAAAGTTGAAACTTACTATTACGATATTAGAAAACAGGTTTTTGAATATGATGAGGTTATGAATAATCAAAGAAAAGCAGTCTATGCAGAAAGATTAAGGGTGTTAAAAGGAATTGATTTAAAAAGGCAGGTTTTAGGATATGGCGAAGTTACTATGGAGGAGATAGTAGAAGCTTATGTTAACCAGGATTTACCTCCTGAAGAATGGGATTTAGAACAATTAGTATCAAAGGTGAAAGAATTCGTTTACTTATTGAATGACCTTAAAGAGGAAGATGTCTTTTCATTATCTGTTCAAGAATTAAAGAGTTATTTGCAAGAACAACTTAGGGCGGCATATGATTTAAAAGAATCTCAGATAGAAAATTATCGCCCTGGATTGATGAGAGAGGCTGAGAGATTTTTTATCTTACAGCAAATAGATAATTTATGGAGAGAGCATCTTCAATCTATGGATTCATTAAGAGAATCTGTTGGCTTAAGAGGATATGGACAAAAAGACCCACTGATTGAATATAAAAATGAGGGATATGACATGTTTCTTGAAATGATGACGAATATGAGGAGAAATGTGATTTATTCAATGTTTATGTTTCAACCTAAGATTGAGAAAGAAGAAGAAAGCTAATTTAATTTTTGTCATCTCCCAGAAATTCAATAATTTCTTTATCTTTGATATTTTGGGCATCACCTAATTTTGAAATATCAAGAACCTCATTGTTAATTAAACTTTGTATCGTTTTTTGTAATCTGTTTATTTGATTTTCTAGTTGATCAATCCTATCCATAAGATTTCTTATTACATTTGCTTCGGCATCCGGCAAAGCTGAATGTGCAAGAGGGTTTACCTTGACCCCACTTTGATGCACTACTCTCCCAGGAACTCCAACAACAGTACTATTTCCTTTAACACTTCTAACGACAACTGACCCAGCCCCAATCCGCGTATTAGCGCCAACGGTAATTGAGCCAAGTACTTTGGCTCCTGCACCAATGACAACATTTTCTTTCAGGGTAGGATGCCTCTTGCCATGACTTTTACCGGTTCCTCCCAGAGTCACGCCTTGATAAAGTAGGCAATTATTTCCAATTTCTGCAGTTTCTCCAATAACAACTCCCATGCCGTGGTCAATGAATACTTTTTTACCTATCTTGGCGCCAGGATGAATTTCAATTCCAGTTAAAGATCTATTTATTTGACTGAGTATTCTAGGGACTAATGGAAATTTTAATTTCCATAATTTGTGTGTAAATCTATGAATGAATATTGCTTGAAAACCTGGATAACATAGGAAGATCTCAAGAATTCCTTTTGCAGCAGGATCTCTTTCTTTAATAATTGCAATATCTGATTTGATTATTCTAAACATACCTTGTTAATCTGAAATTCCTATTTCTTTTTTTAGTTGATTAATAGTGTCTTTGCTTAAATAGTTCGCTGCACAATGAATATACGGCATTCTCATCATTTGCGAGCGATTTTTCGTAAGTGTACTTTCAACGACTGATAAACTAGGCCCATCACATAAAACATGATTAGCAGCTCTTAAAAGAGCTAATAGTCTACTACTATTTTCTGGATTGGCTGTCATAAGAAGTATGTCATTACCTCTTATGCTATGAAGTATCACTTCTGCTGCCCGCAAAAGTCCTGGGCTAATACTTACGATTCCAACGCAACTCCCAGGATTTAATTCTTTAAGCATCTTCAATTCTTTTTGGAAATCACTTAGATCGACCGCTATTGCTCTTACACTGTATTTTTTTGCTAGTTTCTCTAATGGCTGCAAAAAATATCGACTTGTTACAAGAGTCCCTTTATTTGAATTGCATAATACTTTTTCGAGTTCTTCCATAGGTACAACTTCAACAGGGACATTAATCCTGGGAGATAAATCTTCCGCTATTAGCATTGATGCGCCAATATCCTCTCTCGGAGTGCTAACTAATACTCTCGCTCCACATTTAATTCTCCAATCAACTTCTTTGGTTAATAACTCTCTTGCATCTTGAAGTGAACATCCTATTTGTATAAGTTGATCAATCGCCTTTTTAGCCTCTTGCTGAGGATCGCAAATAGTTTTTTTTGAATGAACTGATTCTTTTACCTCCTTTTTTTTAAGTTGATCTCTTACATATATTCCTGAACCAGCCATTGCTTCAACAACACCATCTGTCTCTAATTGTCTATAAACTTTACTAATCGTATTACGATGCAATCCTGTCTGCATCGCAAGTTGCCTAGTGCTAGGAAGTCTATGCCCTGGAGGGTAGTGTCTTGAAGCGATTGCGAAACAAATTTGATTATATAGCTGTGTAGAAGCTGAAATGTCGCTCTCTTGCTGAATATGGAATCTCACGCTAATTTCAAACCTTCCTTACGTTTACTTAAGTGACAGTTTAACATTCGGCATAACCGTTAGAATATTTTTTTAGAATTTTTTAAAAATTGTTTCTATGAGTCTTCTTTCTTTATGAGCGGAGATTTTCTTGGGCTTAGGAACATAATCATATTTCTACCTTCGCGTTTAGGAGATTGTTGAACTTCAGATTGCTCTTCAAGATCATTAGCCATTCTCAAAAGCAAGGTTTCGGCTAAATTTGAGTGCTGTATCTCTCTGCCTCGAAAAATAACAGTACACTTCACTTTATCCCCAGACTTTAAGAATCTTAATGCTTGTCCAATTCTTACATCATAATCATGCTTATCTATTTTGTATCTCATTTTTACTTCTTTAACTTCTGTTTGATGTGATTTTTTTCTAGCTTCTTTTGCTTTTTTTTCTTGTTCAAATTTATATTTGCCATAATCCATAATCCTGCAGACAGGAGGATTGGCTTTTTCACTTACTAGAACTAAATCTAATTCTCTTTTGGAGGCAATTTCGAGAGCTTTTAATCTATCTATAACTCCTAATTGTTGTCCGTCTGAATCAACTACTCGTAATTGAGGATAATTAATCCTTTCGTTAATATTAGGTAGCTCTCTTACAGGAGCGCGACGATCAAAGCGTGGACGTGGGGGCATTCAGTTTGTGTTAGAAAATGTGTAAAGAATAAATTTACTTTTTAATTTAAGTCAGTTTAGTAAGGACTCTATTTTAATTATTGCATCTTTTAGAGGGTTTTTGTTATCAAGCCAAAAAGGATTATTTTTATTACGAAACCATGTTCTTTGTCTTTTAGCAAAATTAATTGTTTTGTTTACTGTAATTTCTACAGCTTTGCTCATACTATATATATTTTTAATAGTTAAATTTGCTTCTTCATAACCGATGGTTTTTAATAAAGGTATATTTTCCCCATATTTGCTAATAATGTATTTCGTTTCTTCAATAAGTCCATTATGAAACATAAATTGAGCTCTTCTCTCAATTCTTTGATTGAGATCTTCTCTATCTATACCTAGTTCTATTACATTCCAGGGAGGCGGATTTACAGATTGTTGTAAAGACATTGGTTGGCCAGTGGCGTAAAAAACCTCTAAAGCTCTTATTGTTCTTGTTTTGTCTTCGCAATTAATTTTTTTTGTTGTTAATGGATCACATACTTTAAGTAATTGCCAGCAATATTCTTGACCTAAGGTTAATAATTTTTTTCTAAGAAATTCTTGAGGAGGTACATTAGGTGTTACGAAGCCTTTAGTTATTGAATTCATATATAAACCACTTCCTCCAACAAGAAAAGGAGATTTATTTTGCTTAATCTCATTATTAATAGATCGAGTAGCTATTTCTTGAAATTCTTTAACATTAATTCGTTTATTTGGATTTTGAATATCAATCAATAAATGTTTTATTTGTCTCTGTTGTTCTATCGTAGGTTTTGCTGTTCCAATATCCATTCCTCTATAAATTTGTCTAGAGTCAATATTATGAATATTTATTTTAAAATATTGCGCTATTTCAATAGCTAATTCAGTTTTACCGCTTGCAGTAGGCCCTATTAAAACAATTACTAATGGTTCAGATGACAACATAATCAGGTTAGTTTTAAAAGTTTCGATTATATTAAGCAAGTAATAAAATTATTCATTGTTTCAAGCCTTTCATAAGCACCAATGGTAAGTTTAAGTCGAAACCTTTTTAAAGATAAATTTAGAATGGTTAAATTTAGTTTATTTTTATTTTAAATGAGTGAGGAATCAAGTCTTAATAAAGTTTCAAATGAATATGGTGCAGAGCAGATTCAGGTTCTTGAAGGCCTTGAACCTGTCCGTAAAAGACCTGGAATGTATATTGGATCAACCGGTCCAAGAGGGTTACACCATTTAGTTTATGAGGTTGTCGATAATTCTGTAGATGAAGCTTTAGCCGGTCATTGTGATCATATTGAGATAATTTTAAAAGCTGATGGTTCAGCTCTGATTTCTGATAATGGAAGAGGAATTCCTACAGATATTCATCCTAGAACAGGGAAAAGTGCTTTAGAAACAGTACTGACTGTCTTACATGCGGGTGGTAAATTCGGGAGTGGTGGTTATAAGGTCTCAGGTGGATTACATGGCGTTGGTATATCTGTAGTTAATGCATTAAGCGAATGGGTTGAAGTTATAGTTTATAGAGATGGAAAAGAATTTAATCAACGATTTGAAAAAGGTATATGTAAAGGGGATTTACTATCAAAAAAACAAAATTCTAAATTAAAGAAAACTGGAACAACTATAAGTTTTAAACCAGATCCACAAATTTTTACAGGAGGTATTGAATTTGAATATACTATTCTTTCATCAAGATTGAGAGAGCTAGCATATCTTAATGGTGGAGTAAAAATTATTTTTAGGGATGAAAGATGTAAATTAAAAGATGATTCTTTTAAAGAAGAAATTTATTTCTATCAGGGCGGTATAAAAGAATATGTTGAATACATGAATTCTGAGAAAGAATCAATTCATCCAGAAATTATATATATAGATTCTCAAAAAGATAATGTTTATGTAGAGGCGGCTCTCCAGTGGTGCTCTGATGTTTATTCAGACAATATTTTGGGATTTGCAAATAATATTAGAACAATTGATGGAGGTACTCATATTGAAGGCCTAAAAACAGTATTGACAAGAACTTTTAATAATTTTGCAAAAAAAAGGTCTAAGAGAAAAGATGGTGATAAAAATTTAGCTGGAGAAAATATTAGAGAAGGTTTAACAGTTGTGTTGTCCGTCAAAGTACCTGATCCGGAATTTGAAGGTCAGACTAAAACCAAGTTAGGAAATACTGAAGTTAGAGGAATAGTCGATTCTCTCATAGGAGAATCACTTTCAAAATATATGGAATTCAATCCATCAGTACTTGATTTAATTCTTGAAAAAGCAATCCAATCTTTCAACGCTGCTGAAGCCGCAAGAAGAGCAAGAGAATTAGTTAGAAGAAAAAGTGTGCTTGAAAGTTCCACTTTGCCTGGAAAATTGGCTGATTGTAGTTCTAGGGATCCATCTGAATCTGAAATATATATCGTTGAGGGAGATTCTGCTGGTGGTTCAGCAAAGCAAGGAAGAGATCGTAAATTTCAAGCAATTTTGCCTCTTAGAGGGAAGATTTTAAATATTGAAAAAACAGATGATTCCAAAATTTATAAAAATACTGAGATACAAGCCTTAATTACAGCTCTTGGTTTAGGTATTAAAGGAGAAGAATTTGATATTAGTTCTCTTAGATATCATAGAGTAGTTATTATGACAGATGCTGATGTTGATGGCGCACATATTAGAACCTTACTTTTAACTTTCTTTTATAGATATCAAAAAGAACTTGTTGAAAAAGGATACATTTACATAGCATGTCCTCCTTTATATAAAATTGAAAGAGGTAAAACGCATAAGTATTGCTATAACGAAGCCGAACTTAAAGATGCAATAACTGAATATGGAGAAAGGGCTAATTATAATATTCAACGATTTAAGGGACTAGGTGAAATGATGCCAAAACAATTATGGGATACGACAATGAATCCTAAAACAAGAATGATGAAACGAGTTGAAATTGAAGATGCATTAGAGGCTGATAGAATATTTAATATACTTATGGGAGACAAGGTGGCCCCAAGAAGAGAATTTATAGAAACTCACAGTGTGGATTTAGATTTAGCGACTTTGGATATATGATTAATAACTATATAAAGAATATTTGTCTAATATTTTTCGCTCTTGTAGGTCCTATTTCTCTACCGGCGGGAGGCATACAACGTAGTATTGTTTCTAATTTAGACGTTGAAAACTCAAATGAAATTATAATTAATTCAAATAGGTACATATATTATTACCCTGAAAAAAATTCAAAAAAGCAGTCTTATGTCAGGTTAGGTACATCTGCATCGATTTTGAGGTATTGGATTGCTTCGGATAATGAGAGATGGATAAGAGTAGAACTTCCGAAAAGTATTTTTAATAATTTTGGTCAGCCATTGAAAGGTTGGATGAAAATCTAAAAAATATAAAAATAGAACTAAACGTTGATATATAAATTAAATTTTATTTTTAAATTTAAAATTATTTAAACAAAATATGTATTTAAGTTATTTAATTTAGAGTGATAATTTTTAATATTTGTATTTTATTTTGACTGAATTAATTTATAAATATCTTAAAATTGATGGAGCTAAAACTAAATAATTATTTAAATTAATAAAGTATAGATGCACTTTTTAAAAGTGATTAATATTAATAATTATGTCTAAACTTGAATATGGAAAATTCTTAGTCATAAATATAATAATAGTGTTAGGTAGATACCAGAGGAAGGACTTTTTCTTATGAACGAAGATGTTGAAAATTATAATAATTATGCCTCGTTGTCTACAGAATTAACATCTAGTGAGAAAATTGCTGCTCAGCTTGAAGAACTATTGATAGCAGGTAATTATGATACTGCTAAATTAATCCTAGAGCCTTCTCAACCAGTTGATATAGCTGAAGCTATAGGGAGCTTACCACAAATCTTGCAAGCACTCGCATTCCGTCTTCTAAAAAAGAATGAAGCAATAGAAGTTTATGAATATTTAGATCCTATTGTTCAGCAAACATTACTGGATAGGCTTCGTTCAGGAGAAGTTCTGGAAATAGTTGAAAAAATGTCACCAGATGATAGGGTTCAGCTATTTGATGAGTTGCCAGCTAAGGTTGTCCGAAAATTTTTATCTGCATTGAGTCCAGGCGAAAGGAAAGTTACTGCTGAATTATTAGGGTATAAGCCTGAAACCGCCGGGAGATTAATGACTACAGAATTTATTGATTTTAAAGAAATGCAAACGGCTGAAGAAGCTTTAGCACTTGTAAGAAAACGAGCTCCTTTTACTGAAACTATTTATAGTTTGTATGTTACTGATAAGGAGAGGCATCTAACTGGGATTTTATCTCTAAGAGATTTGGTTACAGCTCAGCCATCTAAGCGAATTGGTGAGGTTATGACTAGAGAAGTTGTTAATACCACTACGGATACAAATCAAGAGGACGTTGCAAGAGCTATACAGAGATATGATTTTTTGGCATTACCTGTGGTTGATAAGGAGAATAGACTTGTTGGGATTGTTACAGTTGATGATTTAATCGATGTAATTGAACAAGAAGCAACAAGAGATATTTATGCTGCTGGAGCAGTACAGGCTGGAGATGAAGATGACTATTTTCAGAGTAGTTTATTTACAATTGCCAGGAGAAGAATTGTATGGCTATTAATTCTTGTGTTTGCAAATGGCATAACGACAAAAGTAATTGCAATGAATGATCAGATACTTAGTCAAGTAGTAATTTTAGCTGCATTTATTCCTCTACTAATTGGTACAGGTGGTAATGTTGGTGCTCAAAGCTCAACAGTTGTAATAAGAGGACTTAGTACTCAAAAACTAAAATCATTAGGTGCCCTAAAGGCAATATTGAAAGAAACATTCACAGGAGCTTTATTAGGTGTTTTGATGCTATTTGTTGTTATACCATTTGCATGGTGGCAAGGTAACGGTCCTTTAATAGGCTTTGCAGTGGGTATAAGTTTAATTTCAATTACTACTCTTGCTGCAACTGCGGGAGCCCTTTTGCCTCTGATGTTTGACAGGATGGGATTGGATCCTGCTTTGATGTCTTCGCCTTTTATTACAACAGTGACCGATATCGCAGGGGTTTTCATTTACTTGAATACCGCAACTTGGCTTTTAGCTAATTCTAATTTATGAACAAGTAAGTAAATATACTCAAAAATGTAATATTGTGGATTTTTAGGTTTAACTTTACAATTCTTAATGGTATTGTTTACAAAAGTATATTTAACTTATGTCTACCGAAACATTGATTGAAAATAAATTAACTTCAATTACAAGCTTAAAAACAGGGAATGAAGTTGATTTAGTGAGATCTTACTTAAGAGATATTGGAAGAGTTCCGTTGTTAACCCATGAACAAGAAATTACTCTTGGTAGGCAAGTACAAGAGCTAATGCAGGTAGAGAGACTCGAGTTGGAATTAATTGACCAAACCGGTGAAAAACCATCTATTGAAGAATTAGCAGCAAAGCTAAATTTAAATCCTATTCAAATCAAGAAAAGACTAAGAGCTGGTCAACGCGCTAAAGAGAGAATGGTGGCGGCTAATCTCAGATTAGTAGTGAGTGTTGCAAAAAAATATACCAAGAGAAATATGGAACTTTTAGATTTAATACAAGAAGGAACTATCGGCTTAGTTAGGGGGGTTGAGAAATTTGATCCTGCTCGAGGTTATAAATTTTCTACTTATGCATATTGGTGGATAAGACAAGGTATTACAAGAGCGATAGCTGAAAAAAGTCGAGCAATAAGATTGCCAATTCATATTACAGAAATGTTGAATAAATTAAAAAAAGGCCAAAGAGAGTTGAGTCAGGAAATGTCTAGAACACCTACTATCAGCGAACTTGCAAAATATGTAGAACTTCCTGAGGAAGATGTTAAAGATCTGATGTGCAAGGCTGGACAGCCAGTTAGTTTAGAAACGAAAGTTGGAGATGGCGAGGATACCGTATTACTTGACTTATTAGCTGGTGGAGAGGATTTGCCTGATGAGCAAATTGAAATGGATTGTATGAGGGGAGACTTACATTCTCTATTACATCAACTCCCTGATCTTCAATGTAGAGTTTTAAGGATGAGGTATGGTATGGATGGTGACGAACCTATGTCTTTGACAGGTATAGGTAGAGTCCTTGGAATTAGTAGAGATAGAGTTAGAAATTTAGAAAGAGATGGTTTAAGAGGATTGAGAAGATTAAGTGATAATGTTGAAGCTTACTTTGTCTCTTGAATAATCTTTAATAATAGTTTGTTAGTTTCTTTTGGGTTCTCATCATGAGGACAATGTCCAGTCCCTTTAAGAATATCTAAACTCTTAATATTACTGAAATTTTTCTTCCAATATTTAGCCTCCTCTAGAGACTCCCATGGGTCTTTTTCTCCCCAAATTAAGTGAATATCACATTTAACAGTATTAAATAAATCTGTAGCTAAATAATCATCGAATAAATTTATAAAACCTCTGAATGCTTCTGCTGAATTTTTTCTTTGAGAAGGCTCATATAAAATATCTATCAATTCATCATCTATATTTTTTCCTGAAGGATATGCTTTACTAAGTATTTGCTTTATGGTCTTTCTATTTGCTGCTTTTTGAAATAGGGTATTACTAATAAATCTTTGTCTAACTAATGTTTTAAGAATTGGTCTAAATAAGTTCATTAGGATATCTTTATTATTAATCCTTTTATCATCCATAGTCCTTTGTGCACAATCTAGAAGGATCGTCTTTTGACAATTTTTATCTAATAACTCAGCAGCCTTTAAGGCAGTAATCCCACCTATTGAGTTTCCAATTAATATTACAGGAGAATTTATTATTGAATTGCAAAAATCTTTAATTTGAGAACCCCACAGATCAAAACAATATTTTATGTTGTTTTCTTTTTTTGGTTCGTAATCTAGAAGAGCCCTTGGTTGGCTGCTTTTACCAAATCCCAGTAGATCTATAGCATAGCAATTTGTATACTGCCCTAAAACTGTTTGATTATATCTCCAGTGCTCTTTGGATGCTCCGAATCCGTGAATCAAAAGAACATTAATATTGGATGGCTTATCAGGTTGATTTACTATTGACCAAGAAATATCAAATCCCCTCCAATTCCATAGATTGTTATTTTTTCTTTCCATCTAGGATGTTATTAATTTCTAATTTTAATTGAATTAATTGCTATCTGTTAATGGAGTATTAGTCTATCTTTATAGATAGAATTAAAATCATGATTTCTTCAAAAGTAATTTGTATAGGTGAAGCTTTAGTAGATCAAATAATTAATAGTCCTGATGGAGTTTGCAAAAATTATCTTGGCGGAGCACCGGCTAATGTTGCGTGTGCCTTAAGTAAATTGGGCATTGATACAGAGTTTGTAGGTTGTTTAGGAGATGATGATTTTGGAAAAGAATTTATAGATTTGTTTCGTGAGTTAGAAGTCAATATACGATATATTCAAATTGATAAAAATTACTCTACGAGGATAATTAAAGTTTGCATAGATAATGATGGAGATCGCTCTTTTTCTGGTTTTGCTAATTCACAAAAATACTTTGCGGATGAAATGCTTGATAGAAAAGTTTTTGAAAGTAATAAGATGTCTCTTCATAATCTTTTTAAAGATGCAAAATATTTTGTAATGGGAACGAATTTACTAGCCTCTGATAAATCTTCTGAAGCCTTGTTACTTTTAGTTGATTATGCAAGCAAATCTGACGTTAGTATTGTAATAGATGCTAATTGGCGAGAGATTTTTTGGATTAATTCAAAAAAATCATCTCAACCTCAAAGAACTGACTATATCAATAAAATAAAGGAATTTTTATCAAATGGAAATATTATAAAACTTTCTAATGAAGAGGCAATCTTATTCTTTGGAAATGACAACCCGTTACTAATATCTCAATCTTTATCAAAAAAACCAGATGTAATTATTACTAATGGAGAGAAACCAATAAGTTGGATTATCAATGGAATTCAACATACAACTAAAGTATTAAAATCATCAAGTATCGTAGATACAACTGGTGCAGGGGATTCTTTTTTGGCTGGATTAATTTATCGATTTCTTAATCGAGAGGTAGATTATGATAAGGAATCCCTCAACAAACATATTCAATTTGCTAGTACTTGTGGCTTAATCTCATGTTTAGGGCAAGGGGCTATTGAGCCACAACCGAATATTAAAGAAGTTCAAGACTTCTTAAAATCATATGGATCATAGATTGTTAATATTCTCCCAGATCCTTCAGCATATTTAATTTCAATAAGCCAATAATTCTCTACTAAGGAAATTATCTTTTCTGGCCATTCAATAACCATTATTCCATTATTTAACTCTAATTCTTCTTCTTCTTCAATAAATAATTCTTTGGCTGATAATATGTTTTCTATCCTATATAGATCCATGTGAATCAAAGGTATTTTACCTGAGTTGTAATGATGCGATAATGCGAAAGTTGGACTTGTTATATTTTCTTTAATTTGTAAACCCGCAGCGATGCCCTTGACTAGGGAGGTTTTACCTGTTCCAATTTCACCCTTAAGTAATATCTTTGATTTGGCTTGTAACCCTAGTGAGAAATTATGTCCAAAACTAATAGTTTCTTCTAAATTTTTAAGTAACACAAATTTAACTAAAAATCATTTATAGTTTAATAGATAAATAAATTTAAAATGGTAATCTCTAATTCTAGCAAAACAGTTATACCTAATTATGTAATTGCTGATATTTCTCTAGCCGACTTTGGTCGAAAAGAGTTAAGTATTGCTGAAACAGAAATGCCAGGATTAATTGCCCTAAGAAATAAATATCAATCTACAAAACCACTTCTTGGGGCAAAAATAGCAGGTAGTCTTCATATGACTATACAAACTGCGGTTTTAATCGAGACTTTGGTTGATTTAGGTGCACAAGTGAGATGGGCTTCATGTAATATTTTCTCTACGCAAGATCATGCAGCGGCGGCTATTGCAAAAAGAAATATTCCAGTTTTTGCTAAAAAAGGTGAAACTTTGGATGAGTATTGGCAATATACCCACTATATCCTTGATTGGGGTAATGATTCTCCAAATATGATTCTCGATGATGGAGGAGATGCGACTGGTCTACTCATACTTGGTAGTAAAGCAGAAAAGGATATATCAGTTTTAGATAATCCAAGCAATGAAGAAGAGGTCGCTCTTTTTAATTCAATTAAGAATAAATTAAAGGATGATTGTGATTTTTATTCTCGAATTAAAAGTGGAATAATTGGTGTAACGGAAGAAACAACTACAGGTGTAGCACGACTTTATCAATTACAAAAAGAGGGATTATTACCTTTCCCTGCGATCAACGTTAATGATTCGGTTACTAAAAGTAAATTTGATAATTTATATGGATGTAGAGAATCTTTAGTGGATAGTATTAAACGTGCTACAGATGTAATGATTGCTGGAAAAGTTGCTTTAGTTATTGGGTTTGGTGATGTTGGGAAAGGATCTGCCCAATCATTGAGAGGATTAGGCGCGATTGTAAAAATAGCTGAGGTTGATCCTATTTGTGCTTTACAAGCTGCAATGGAAGGATATAGTGTGGTCACTTTAGATGATGTGGTTGAAGATATTGATATTTTTGTAACTGCCACCGGAAATTACAAAGTCATAAGACATGATCATTTAATAAAGATGAGAAATGAAGCAATTGTCTGCAATATTGGACACTTTGATAACGAAATAGATGTGGCTTCAATCAAACAATATAAGTGGGAAAATATCAAACCTCAAGTTGATCATATAACTTTACCAAATGGAAATAAAATAATTCTTTTAGCAGAAGGCAGATTGGTTAATTTAGGTTGTGCGACAGGTCATCCAAGTTTTGTTATGAGTAACTCATTTACAAACCAAGTTCTTGCTCAAATAGAATTATTTACCAAGAGTAGTAAATATCTAAATGAAGTTTATGTACTTCCGAAAGAATTAGATGAAATGGTTGCAAGATTACACTTAGAAAAAATCGGTGCAAAACTAACTACTCTTACACCAGAACAAGCTGATTATATAAACGTATCAGTTGATGGTCCTTATAAATCAGAATTATATAGATACTAAATTTGAGTTTACTTCTAAATTTAATTACTTCTTTACCAGATATAATTACAAAAACCGTAGAAACTAATCCCTTTATTGCATATTTTGTAATAGGTTTTGCAATGTTTTTAGAAAACCTTATCCCACCAATTCCCTCAGAGATTATAATGCCTCTTGGTGGTTTTTTTGTATACAAAGGAGATTTGAATTTTTATATTTTGATTATTTCTGGCTTGATTGGTACTGTTATTGGAGCATTACCTTGGTATTTTTTAGGAAAGCTATTAAATGAAAAAAAATTATCGAATATTATTCAGAGAAAAGGTAAATTTGTCGGTATTTCTGTAAAAGATCTGGATAAAAGTAGGTTTTGGTTTGACAAATATGGCGTACAGCTAGTGTTTTGGGGACGATTAATACCGGGGATAAGAACTCTTATTTCTGTTCCAGCAGGTATTGAGCTTATGCCTATGAACAAATTCTTAATTTGGACGACTTTAGGAAGTTTAATTTGGGTTATTTTTTTAACTTTTGCAGGATATATTTTCGGTGAAAATTATGCAACAATAGGCTTGTATATTGATAATTTCAAGGTTATATTCTATCCAATAATCATTATATTAATTTTATTTTTATTGATAAGGTTTTTTAAAAAAAAAATTAAAAAAAATAATTAGAAAGGCACCTCGTTTGATTCCATATTTGCAGAAGAAAAGTTTGAATTTGTTTCAGTATCTTTTCTAGAACCTAATAAATTAAGCCTATCCACTCTAATTACTGGCTTATGTCTATCTTCTCCTGAATTTTTATCTTTCCATGTATCGATCTTTAAACTACCAGTAATACCTATTAAGGAGCCTTTCTTGACATAATCTGCTGCCACTTGAGCTTGCTTGCCCCATATTTCTAAGTTAAACCAATCCGGTTCTTCATCCCTGCTTCTTCTGTTTACTGCAAGGGTAAAGTTGGCAACAATACTTCCTGATTCAAAATATTTAACATCAGGTTCCCTACCAGCTCGGCCTACTAAATTAACTGTGTTAATTTCCATAATAGATTTTTTTTTAATACTACACATTCTCAAGGATTTTGCTTGAAGTTTTGCTAGCTCTTCATAACTTAATTCACAAATTTCTAGGCGAATTAAAAAATTACTTTATTATTTGTATAAAAATAAATTTACAGTGATTTTTAATCGATTTAAATTTTCAAGAGATATTGGAATTGATCTTGGAACTGCAAATAC
>Ga0163110_10000513_pt1 | contig 18445 bp, 17 predicted proteins | sample CRUFie1St17metaG_FD_108703 | JGI IMG/M metagenome (GOLD analysis project Ga0163110, IMG submission 108703) | Marine microbial communities from the Costa Rica Dome - CRUD Field 142mm St17 metaG | ecosystem: Environmental > Aquatic > Marine > Oceanic > Photic zone | place: Costa Rica: the Eastern...
AATACATCATAATCGCCAACAAAAGCCCGTTTTTCTCTAAGCATTTTTTCAAAGGTTTCTTTGTGCAAAAACCTAGAAGTATCAGCAGTAATGAGCATTGTGTTTTTATCTTGATGATGTACTTGCTCTATAATATGGTTGTTTTTTGAGATATGGTAAATGTAGGCTTTACGGTCATTTGAACGACTGTTTTGAATGCAGCCTGTTATGATTTTAGAATAGTCCAGGACTCCATTTTTATTAGGTCGAGTATTTACAATTTTGACAGAAGCTTTCTTTAAGACTTGCTTCTCTTTTTTCAGTTCGACACAATGAAAGTCTAACGCTTTGAAGAAAGGAACTAAAGGGGTTGCCGTTGTTGCCAAAACATTTGTAAAGAGGTTTCTAAGAAGATGTTCAATTATTGAACACTCTTTTGCTCGATACCCAAAGCTTTTATATAGTTCGTGCGCTTCATCAACCACCAACAAACCATTAGCAAAGTCTAATTCCGTCAGCTCTCCATCGTGCGCCAACTTTGAAAAGGTTGAAACAATGCTTTCAATTGAATGCCCAATTGAATGTTGAACACCTCCAATATTGAGTAAAAATTCGGTTTGTTGTTTGGCAATGGCTCTGGTCGGCTCTAGTAAGATGATTCTATGATAATCTTTTTCAAAGCTTTTGGTCAATTGGGTTTTCCCTGCTCCTGTTTGAGCTTGGAGCAAAACTCTTTTCTTTTCTTTTAGAGCTTTGCGGACAGATTTAAAACAATCACTTGCATAGTTCTTGAAAATATGGGATTCATCAAAAGTACTTTTTAGATTTTTGTAAAAGTTACTTTTAGCTGTTAAAATGCCGTTTTTGTCCAAATGATAGGCAACATGATACCTTGCTCCTGTACTGCGCTCATGTCTAAAAACAAAATTTTGTCCTATCAAGACGTTTTTATATCTATCAAGAAAGCTTTGTAATTTATTGGAAGGGAATAAATCATTAATGGTGTCTTTGTAAGTCCTTTTTGAAATGCCTTTCAGATTAAAGTAACTTTTACAAAACTTTGGAGCATTCAACTCACTTGCAATTTTGCTGCGTTCTATCTTTTCAACACTGTTCAATAGGTCGTCAAGTCCTTTTTCTTCATGGTCGATATGACCAACGTAAAAAGACATCTTTTTCTTAGTTTCGATTGAGGACAAGACCTCAAAAAACAGCTTTGCGGAACTGTTGAAATTCGCTAAACGTTCACTTGTAAACTCATGTTTTGTATAAGGGTTGGTCGCATCAGCATCGTATAGAATGACAATGTTTACAGTTTTCCCTTTTATTTTGTTTACAAATTGGGTGAACTCTTGGAGGTGTTCTCGAATATGGTTGTAAATGGAAATTCCTGCAAATGAAATACAGTTGATTCCATTGTTTACGGCTGTTATAGCCTTGAACTCCCCCTCTGTTATTACAATCGTATTCCCCTTTAATGTGTCATTTTGAAATTGACTGCGGAGAATGGAAGGGTAATAAAGGGGCGTTTGATATTCCCCTGCAATTTTCTTTGAGGGGCTTGTATATTTAGCAGAATTTTGAGAATAATTACGAAACCTTACAAAGTCAATCCCCTTTTCGGTCTTATATGAGTTGCCGTTAAGGTTATAGTAAGGGATAACAAGTCGCTGGGCTTGTTCCTCGTAAAGAATTGACTTGCATAAGCCAGTCCTCGTTTTTATTTCATGTTTTAAGGCTTCGTTTTTTCGCCTTATTAAATTTGCTTGCATTTTGTAAAAAATTGCAAGACATTTTTAGCAAAACTAAACTAGGGTTTTAAACTTTTAAAACTGAGTTTTAAACTTTTTAAAGTAACTTTAATTGAATTAAGAAGTTGTTTAATTCAATTAAAAGAGAACCTTAATCAAACAAGTTTAAAACTTTAAAAAACGTTTTTCAGCGTTTTAAAAACGGTCTTGACCGTCTAAAAATTTCGTAAAAGTTTGGATATACCCAAAAAATGGAATAGTTTTGTATTACAAATATGGCGTATTTATTACGCCAAATATTTTAGCAAGATATTAGCTTCCTTACGTGAAAAGCCTTGACTAAAGAAATACACCTTGTAAAATGCGCCAACATATTACAAGGTTTTTTTTATGTCTAAAGTCATCGAATCATGCTATGAAAATGTATTCATAATATCAATGTCTCATCGTTTCAAATAGTGTAGAAATAACTCTTTATATTTCTATAATTTCAAATATACTGATTTTCTCTCCATAAGCCAACTTCTCTACTCGCTTTTGCCTTATATTTCTTCCGAATTACGCCTATTTTTTTCATTTTGGCAATATCTTTAATCAAAATGGTGACAAAATAGTATGGACTTTTGGCATTTAATAGCATAGTAGGCTTTGAAATACTGATTTTCTCGAAACCTACGATGCTATTAAAAATAATTTGAGATTTTTAATTATCTCTACTAGAATGGTAAGCGTCATTGTTAGGATTTAATTGATTCGCTCTGTTATCCAAATCTGCTTGCGAATAATCATAATCGTCTTTTAGAGGCATAATAGATATAGTTTAGTTTGCAAAATTATTGTATAGAATTTGCTTGTTAATAAATTGGTTTTCACTAAGATAAGATTTTAGGAGCTAAAAGTAAGATTCAAGACGTTTGCTTTTTAGATTTTCTTTCTTCATAAGCAATTTTTCGACAATCAACACTACAATACTTTTGATTGTGAATGTTGTGTAAATATGGCTTTTTACAACTATCTAAAGCACAAATCTTAGTGTATTTCAATTCAGTACGCTTGCCATTTTGAGAGAGGTTTTCTCCCTGTACAAATCCTATTTTTTGAACGGTTGCATTTACAGGGGCTTGATGCCCTTTTGACGCTTGCTTTTTATTGGATTCTTGGTTGTTTTCTTGATGCTTGACGTTTGCCTGTTCGTTGCTTTCGCTTGGTTCAGTATCGTCTATGAATTGCCTAAATAAGTAGTAGGCAATGAAAATGGAAGAAATAATAAAAAGCAGCTCAAAGAAAACCGCCAGTCCCACACAATTAATCTGTGCTTGTTTGATTTTCGTAGAATGATTTGAAATTGCAAGCTTAGTTTTCTGTTGATTTTGGAGGGATATTGAATTATTAAACTTTTTTGCGTATTCAAGAGCTGTTTTTTGAGCATCAAGGGTTTGTTTTCGTTGAATTGTCAAATTGTTGAGAGCTTTTCGGATGGTGGAGCTGCTCGTCTTACTTTGTAGTTGCTCAATTTGTTTGTCAATGGCAGATATTTGAGACAAGAAACTTGTATTGATTTTGTCTAAATCTTTAAGCTTTTCCTGTTCTGCTCTTGGTGCGCTCAATAGTGTTGGCAGTTGCCATGCTCCAAAGCAGCTCCCTCCCAAACTAACCAAATGTAAAGCAACCAAAACCAAGACGGCTGCCGTAGAAATACGCTTGTATTTCAAGCTTTGTTTTGCTGTTATTTTCCAAACGTAATTTTTCAAAATCTCAAAAAATAAGCAAAAAATGAGACCGATAGCAAAGGAAAGGTAAACACCCAATAACAAATTAGCTGCAAGGAAAACAGCAATAAAAAGAGTTGCTGCACTTGCAATATTGGCTACAAATCGAAGTCCTACTGAAGAAATAAAAACGGCTCGATATTCTTCTCCAAAATACTTGTCTTGATAGAGATTTTGAGCTTGCCTCGATACGATACTTTTTGCTTTTTCTTGATAATTATTGAACGTTTCGTTTTTCGGGTTCAAATCATTAATTTTGTTACACATAACTGTTTGTCTTAAAATGGTTATTTGATAGACCGCAGTTCACCGTCCAAAGTTGCTGCGGTCTTTTTTCTATTAGGCTCTATCCAGTAGCCTTTTTATAGTAGTCGGTTTGAACTTAGAACCTCTACTTGTCTTATATCCATTGTGATTGAGTTTGTTCGCAATTTGTCGGAGAGAAAACCCCTTTTGTTTGTACAAAACGCATAATTCTTGCGCTTGAATGTTTGCTTTATTGGTTGCAGCTTTTTGGCTATTTGCTTCACGCCCTTTTGCCCTTCCCTTTTCAGTAAAGTTTGAGGGCTTTCCAAGTTTTACGCCCTGTTTTTTCTTTTCTGCTAGAGCTTGCTTTGTTCGGATGCTGATAAGCTCTCTTTCTCGGTCAGCAATTGCCATAAATAGAGTTAGAGTAAATTTATCTAGGTTGGGAATATCGCAGCTTTGCAGTCGCCCATCTAATTGATTGTAAATGTTGAGAGCGTGTTCTGTTTTTCGAGAGAGTCGGTCAATTTTAGCAACAACTAGGGTATATCCATTGAGCTTGCACAATTCAATTGCTTTGCAAAGTTGAGGACGGGTTTTACAATCCATGTATTTTGCAGTCGCAATTTCGGTGAACTCTTGGACAATATCTTGCTTATTAATAAAATGCTTGATATATGCTTTTTGGGCATTTAGACCAAGACCGCTTTTACCTTGTTTTTTAGTAGATACTCGATGATAAACGACAAATTTCATAGTGTTATATTTTTAAGTGTTACATTCTTAGGTGGTTGGATGTAAAAAAGAAAATGTAGCTAAAACGCAACTAAATAACATCTTTACCGAAACTTAAAAGTAATTAAAAATATTTAATGTCGTAATTAAAGCGTAAATAAAACGCAAGTCAAATGTATATAAACCTTGAAAAAGTTAAGTTTTGTGGCTAGATTTAGGAAAATGATAAGCTAAAAGAATGGAGGAAAACACAAAAAACGAGAAGTCCGTCTTGATAGGAAAACAAGATATTTATACAGTTGAGCAGCTTGCTATTAAGCTAAATGTGAAAGAACGCACTATTGCGGATGCTCTAAGGGATGGAAAATTGAAAGGGTATAAAAAGTTTAGACGGTGGTACGTATTACATGAAGATTTGATAACATTCTTGACAAATGAAAGCTTGTAGCTTAGATTTGAAAATCTATTAAGAAAAGCAATAAAACAGACAAGAATTGTAAAGAAACTACATATAAAGCCGTAGTTTCTTTACAATTCTTGTCTGTTTCGTATCAATATTTAATAATGTCCTTATTGAGCAAAAATAGCTAACCAAAGAGAAAAGCTCCAGACATTAGTTCCTGTTCAGCTCTAGGTATTCTTAATTCAGTTGCAACAACTCTCCAATTTTGTACAGACTTTTCAATTTCATCAATAATAGCATCCATTTGTGGGGTATCTAATTGGAAATATTCCCCAACGCTTTTTACTAAATCAAGGTCTAAAGAACTATCAACACCATCTATTGTAATAGCTAAACCATTTTTTTCTGTCGATGGATTTATGTCATAGGCAGGGGATAATCTCCATTCGTTATTATCAATGATAAAACCATGATTTCTAAGGTGGTCGTCAGTATTGGATATAGCCACATGGAAGGCAATTCTGCGCCACAATTGGTGCAAATCTTCTGTTATACTAGCAGCAGATGCGTTAGAGTCATATTGTATAAATTCTGCTAAATCAAGATAACTAGGGGCATTGTCATCCATTTTTACACTATCTTCATTATTTCCTGTCATTGTCATAGCGGATGCAAAATGTATTCTTTCTCCATCAAGTCTATCAAAACGTTTTGTCAAAAAGGTATCATATCCTTTAGGTGCTTTTTCAAGCCTTGATTCTGCCATGTTAATACCTGCATCAAGTGCCAAACGATACGCTAACATTTCCCACGCAGCTTTATTGGTATCATCATTTTTTGAAGGGAATTTTGCTATCCAAGGATGCCCGTTGTCATCTAAAACATTTGCTTTTGGTCTAGCACCACCTAAAGATGAACCTGGAGCGATTAGTAAAGCAAGATGTTTCTTTATTTCAGCACTTTCAACATCTGATTCTATCAATTCTACACTATGTTGGAGTTCTCTTATTGTTGTTATTGGTGGTGTTGGAAACTCAGAATCATTATCTAAAAAGTCACCATCTTTCTCTAACTTGAATCTCAAACCGCCCATTCTATGAGAATCGTGGACACCTAACAAAAAGTCAATGTCATATAAGTTTCGAGGTTTACGTTCTTCTTCTTTTGCCCTTTGATTTTCTCTTCTTTTCATTAATGTTTGCCCCCATCTATCGGGCATCGAATCTAAAAAAACACCAAAGTTTACTTTTTCTACAACACTTTGATTTGGGTATTGAACACCCTCATTCCATTGTATGTCGGGGTCAAGAACTAATTGTTCTTGTGTTCCTAACCAAGTTTTGTCATACTCAAAACTAAATTTTTTCCGTCCAGCCCTTGTCTGATGGGCAGAAAGAATACCAATACATTGAGGGGAATCCATTCCCTTCCAATCTGCATAAACGTATATGTCTGTTTTGTTTTGTTCCATTTATTCAAGAAGTTTAAAATCTTGTAACTTTCTTCCAAATTTATCATCAAGAGCTATTTGTAGAAAATCGTTTTGCAGTCCTAAAACTCTTAGGACATTAAAGTATGCGCCCATTACTACGGTGGGGTCTCCTTTTTCGATTTTAGATAAAGTAACTCTACTGATTTTAGCTCGGTCAGAAACTTGAACCATAGTTAAATTTCGTCTTTTCCTAGCTAGTTTTATGTTTTCTCCTAATTGATAAAAAATCTTTTTATGCTTAGGAAAAAGGACTTGTTTTCTCTTTTTCATAAAATATAAAATGTTCATTATTATTTACAATTATAGGCTTTTTGTAAAAAATAATGAACATTTCTATTGAAAAGTTCCAAGTTTTTAAAAAGAGTACGATTAACTATTTTTAATGTATTGGCTTAATGCTTCATTCATAAGGTCTGCGAACTGAACACCTTTTTTTATAGCAAGTATTTTGAGTTCATCCCTAAGAGCTACATCAATCATAGTAGTAATTTTGACCCGTCCTTTGCTGTTAGCCCCTCCTTTTTCTTTGTTTGATTTGGAGTTTTTATTTTCCTCTGAGGTGCTTTTTATTAACTCGGTAGCTTCATCTTTTGAGGTTAATCGCTTATTGGTTAGTGAGCTTGGTAGTTTTGGTTTTTTAGACGACATTTTCTAGCAGTTTTGAGAGTTCTTTAATCCACATTTTAAAGTTGCGTTCTTGGTTTGTGTCGGGAGAGTCTTTGTATAGGCTATCAATGGTATTTGCCCCTCGATAGGCAGTATAAAAACCTAATTTATTTTGCATAAATCGGAGTCCTGTTTCTGCTGCGATGGTTTCTAAGAAGTCGGCAAAGCTCCTGTCCTCTTTTCGTTGCTTGAAGTGCATATTTACGAATCCAACAACTGAAAGACGTTGTTGCTTCTTTTTCTTTAGCTCCTGTACATTGATGATATATTCCAAGTATTTAAGGGTTGCCCCTGCTCCAAAGTTCCCTGCAACAAAAGGAATTACAAGAATGTCGGTATTCAGTAGAATTGGTGTAATTTCTTGTTGCTCTACTGGTAGGTTATTATCAATTTTCCCTGCAACATCTAAAAACACATAGTCATAGGTCTTGTCCAATTCTTCAACACTATAAAAAAAATCATCAACGGAGCATTGTACAATGTCGTAATTAAAATCCTCTGTATCTTCTGCATCCAATTCTCGAAGCTGTATTAAACTGCCTTGACGGTCTAAGTCTAGGACTAAAACTTTTTTATTAAAAGGAGCTGTTGAAAGAGCTGTTGCAGCCATGACAGTTGCAGAACTTTTTCCTATTCCCCCCTTCATGTTCCCAAACATTATAATTTTTGCCATTCCAAAGATTTAAAGATTAGATAATGGATTAAAGCTATATAAAAATAATAATGAACTCTAAGAAATAGATTATAAATTAAGTAATTACCTGAAAATGTAATTACGTAATTACTTAATAAGTACACCCATTAAAGGACATAAAGACATATTTATAACGCAATAACATAATTAAGGCATTACGTAATCACTTAATCAACTAGAAACGAACATCAATTTTTTGAAAAATTTGTTGGCGCACTCACGACTCTGCTTGTGATGGGCTGCATGGAGAGTATCAAGCAAAAGAAACAGGGCTGCGCTAATTAATTGACCTTTATGGTTTTATGCGTTTTTCTTCAAAAAAGCTATTTCTCTATTTTGTTATGACAAAAAAGAGAAAAGTAACTTGAATTGAACAGACAAATTCAAAATTTAGAAAATCAATCTCTTTTTTATAGGTGTGAAATTGTGGGAACTTTTAGTCTGTTTTTTGTTTAAGCTTGACCTTTCGTAAATGCCTAAGAATAAAGCGTTTTTTTGCACAAAAAGTATGATAGTACCAATAACTACTAGGCGCAAAAAGCACTTGTTTTATTTATTTAATAACTTGCTTAAATAATAAAATTGCGTTATACTTGTACTTAAGAGTTTGCTTAAATAATTAAAATTGATTGTTGCAAGTATGAAATTTAATAAAGTATATGGGAGTTTTTTTATTCTAATTTTGGGTTTATGTGCCTGTCAGCCAGAAAATATTCCACCTTCTCCAATTACAATCAACGTAGGAAAAGGTCCAGATGCTTTATTGTTGAATGGAAATAATCTATATGTAGCTAATGTTGAGGATACTACAATTTCTGTTATAGATATAAACCAAGATAAGGTAATCCATACAATTAATGGTATTCGTTATCCTTGGGGAATGGTCAAGGTAACAGGAACTACTAGTATGGCTGTAAGTGCTTATGATAAACAAGTTGCTTTAGTTGATTTGACAAACAATAAAATCTCTAAATTAGCTCTATTTAATGACTTTATAGGAGGTATTACAGCGTCCTTGGATGGGAGTTTTTTATATGTAGTCGCAATTGGAACTAATAAGGTATATAAACTCGATGCAACGAATTTAGATAGTTTGGATTATTATGATACAGGGAACGCTCCAGATGGAGTTGGAATCTCAGGAGATGGAACTAAAATTTATGTATCAAATACAGGCGATAGTTCTGTCTCTATTATCAACACGATGACTAAAGCAACCCAAGTACTACAGCTAGGAGGCAAACCTGAATTGATTCATGCAAACCAAAATCACAGTCATATCTATGTGAGCAATTTTTTTGGAAATAAGGTGCATGTGTTTGATACTGCAACGGATAGTATATTTCACGAAATAACAGAAGTAAATCAGCCAGAAGAAGCTGTTCTTTCTGCTGATGAAAGTAAATTGTATGTTGTCAATTTTTCGAGTAAAAAAGTAACCGTCTTTTCTCTACCTAATTACACTAAATTGCCTCAAGAGTATGATACAGGGAATGGTCCAATAGGAGTTATCCCTATCAATAATAAGATATATGTAACAAATTATAGTGATAATACAGTATCCGTTATAACAAAATAATATGGAAAGCCATTTTGTTTGTATTCGCAAGGTAGCAGATAGAGAGTTAATCCAAAATTGCAAAAGGAATTTGGACGCATCCTTAAATAAAATGCACTTATTGTCTAAATCTTTGAATCTAGAAGATGATGAAATAAGACTTAAACTACTGTTTCTACTATACAAAGAACGAAAGTTGTGTGTATGCGATTTAGAGGATATTTTAGGTTTTCCAAAATCAACACTATTATGTACAATAACTGAAATGAAAAAAGACTCTATCATCTTTGAATCATTCAATAAACAAACCATTTTCTATTCATTAGAAAGACAATATCGAAGGCTTATTGAGCCACTTTTTAAATAAATAAAACAAATTCAACATAAATGGCATCAAAAAATGCCACAATAATCAAAAAATGAAAGACGATAATAAATGTATCCGATTAGCCGCTGATAGTAAGCAGATTGCCAATTGCCAACGGAATTTGTCAGCTGTTGGGGAATCTATTCAACTTATATCGAAGGCTTTGAACCTAGCGGGGAATGAGGTGCGTCTCAAAATATTGTTCTTGCTATACAGAGAAAAAAATCTTTGTGTATGTGATTTAAGTGATATTTTAAGCATGTCTGCACCCGCCATTTCACAACATCTAAGAAAAATGAAAGATGGAGGGGTTGTTTACAATGTACGAGAAGCACAAACTATTTTTTACTCCATAGAAAATGGGTATTTAGAACTATTTGAACCTTTTTTTAAACGAATTGAGTCAGGAGAAATGCCGTTGGGATTATGAGTAAAGTAAAAAAAAAATGGATGGGAGCAGGCTTGTTGTCTGCTTTTGCAGCTTCCTTGTGCTGCATAGCTCCCTTATTAGCTTTAATCGCAGGAACAAGTAGTGCAGCCGCTTCCTTTTCATGGGTTGAACCGTTACGTCCCTACTTAATTGGATTAACTGTCTTGACATTAGGCTTTGCTTGGTATCAACAGTTGAAACCTAAAGTAGAGGAAGTTGATTCTTGTGGTTGCTCTACCGAACAGAAGAAAACAAGCTTTATGGAAAGCAAAGGTTTTTTAGGAATCATAAGCATTTTTGCACTCGTGATGTTGAGTTTACCTTACTATTCAGATATATTTTATACAAATAACTCACCCAAAACAATCGTAGTGGATGCAGCAAATTTATCCAACACTAAAATAAATATTGTTGGAATGACTTGCTCAGGCTGCGAAAATCACGTTCAACAAACTTTGTTTAGCCAAGAAGGAGTAGTTGATGCAAAAGCATCTTACGAAAATGGTGACGCTATTGTGAAGTACGACAAAACAAAAGTTGATTTAGAGACACTAAGCGAAGCCATTGAAAAAGAAACAGGTTATGAGGTTGGAGAAATAGAAAAATTGAAACATTAATTATTTAGCTGAATAATTATATCCCGTGCTAGCGAGTAGGAGGACTCGCTAGCTTTTGTTCTAAAACATAGTATTATGAAAAAAATATTAATTCCCTTAGTCGCTTTGTCTTTGTGTGCTTGGGTATCTGTAAGTTTTGTAAATACCTCATTCAATGACACTAAAAAAAATATAAACTTCCTTGATGTTAATTTGGTTTGTGGTGCTGCTCCTGACATTGGTTGTGGTAGTCGTTCAAGACCAATTCTAGTAGATTTAGAGAAGGAAAAAGCTATTAAAGAGGCTTGGTTAAACCGAAAAGGAACGGTTGTCGCTGTCGTGTGGGAAGAAGGAACTCAGCCCGATATAAATGCTCTCACATCAATATTCAAGAAGCATAGTAAAGAGTTTTCTGTATCAGAAGGTAAAGCTCTGAAAGAACAACTCAGAAGCTTCAAAACAGATAAATGGTATAAGGGAACGGATGTGAATGAATTGAGCAATGAAGAAGCTGGTGTTATTGCTTCAAAATTAATTGACCCTTTGGTAGAAGATAAAATCTTATCAAAAGAAGATGCTCCAAAATTATTTAAAGAAGTAGAAGCCTTTATTCAGAATGAATTTATGGTGCTTGAAGATGTAAGTCTTTTGAAAGATAGAGCTTATTGGCAACGATGGGAAAAGGCATTTACTGAAATGGGGGAAAAATATGTAGGGGAAGGTAATATGCCCGAACTGCAAATGTGTGGCCCCAAATCCTCTTGTAAGAAAGAAAAAAGTTGTTCAAGCACTAAGAAAAGCTGCTGTTCAAAATCTAAAATAAATTAATACTACTTCACTTATTCTAGTCAAATAAGAGAATACTTAAACTGTTTAAATTAAAAATCAAAAAACTTTATTATGAAAAACTTATTCTTCATTTTAGCTTTCTCTCTATTGAGTGGAGGGCTGACAGCTCAAATTTGGGCTGTATCCAATTTTAATACGAATGTCTCTGGTGCTGCCAACACAGAATTAGATTGTTCTGGGACTTGCACTAATAATGATTGTTGTAGTCCAATTAATATTACACAGATTATCCAATCTACTAATTTGCCAGCAGGGTGGACTTGTACAATGTGCAATCCAAATGGTTGTCATGGAACTAGTGTTACTCAGAACACTTTTGTAATTCCAAATTCTTCCAACCGTCCTTTTAGCTTCAAAATAAATGCAAATGGAATTGTGGGAACGGGAACGGTTACTGTTAGAATGCAATATTCTTCTTCTGATTATCAAGATTATACAATTACTGCTACTGCCTCTACTACAACAGGCGTTGATGACGTTCAAATAACAGAAGTTAGACAGCTTTCTCAAAATTATCCAAACCCTTTTACAGAGTCCACCACAATTGATTACGAATTAAAATCAGCAGAAGGACAGTTAGTTGTGAGTGATATGATTGGGAGAGTTATCCAAACTAGACAATTAACAAACTCTAATGGTCAAATTACAATCAATGACTTACCAACAGCAGGTATTTATTTCTGTACCCTAATTGACGGAGATAAAATTGCTGATAAAAGACAAATTGTTCTCTCTAAATAAATTGATTAGAACGTATAATAATAGGTTCCATCAACATGCAAGTGACATTGGAGTTTTTAGCTCCAATGTCTTTTAATAACTTGCTCAAAAAGTAGTAACTACCATGAAAAAAAATGCTTTAATCATATTTTTGTTTTCAATAGTAGGGAGTCACCTATCTTTTGCCCAAAACATTTTTTCAGTATCCAATATGAAAACAAATGTAACTGGAGCAATTCTTACTACATTCGATTATGATGGCACTTTGACAAACAACGATAGCCTACCAATAGATATTGAACAAAGTATTATTTCAACAAACTTTCCACAAGGTTGGGCTTGCACATTTTGTAATCCTAATGGTTGTTTTGGTTCAGCAGTAACTTCTGATATATTCTCAGTGCAGGCTAATGCCTCGTCTATACCATTTACTTTTTATATCCATATAGGAGGAAATTCAGGTGTTGGAACTGCGATTGTTAGAATGGCTGATGCAAATAATTTAAGTGATTATATTGATTATACTCTGACTGCAACAGCTTCAAATTCAACAGGCGTTAAAGACGTAGAAGTTACAATTGAACCTCTCACTCAAAATTATCCCAATCCATTTTATAATTCAACAACTATTGATTATCAGTTAGAATCCAATAAAGGCAGTATTCAAATTTCTAATATGTTAGGGCAAGTTGTAATAACAAAGCAACTTAATACGCTAAGTGGACAATTAATTATAGATAAGTTACCATCAAAAGGAATTTACTTTTACAGTCTTTATGATGGGAATAAATTTGTTTCTCGAAAACAGATGATTTTTGCTAAATAACAATTAAAAATCTTGCGATATGAAATTATATTCTAAAATTAGTATCCTTTTATTATGCTTGTGTATTTCAGTAACAGGATATACACAAAATTTTACCTTCTCACCAAGCAACACGTTAAATTTATCACATGATGTATCAGACTACTCTTCTAACCAAATTGATATTATCAATCAAACTAGTGGAGTCCTAAACTTTGAGTGGGAGTTGTTGAGCAATACCCTAAATTCTTCTTGGTCTTATTCTTTATGTGACTTAGGTTCTTGCTATCCGAGTCCCCCTGCTACTGCAACAATGAGTCCTACATCTGCTGGTGGTAATGCTTTTATTTCCTTTCATGTTTCTTTTGAAGGGGTTGCAGATACGGGAATGGTTCAAGTTTTTGTTTACGAACAAGGAGACAAAGCAAATGGAGATACCATCACTTTTGCTTATGAAGTTCACAATGCCACTCCAATACACTTAATCCAAAATCAAGGTGATTATATTGAATTATATCCAAATCCAGCCAATGATTTTATTACACTTAAAACGAAAACAAGCGATGCTATTGAAGCGATAGAAATTTACTCCATGCTTGGACAGAAAATATTTGAACAACAAAACATCAGTAAAGATATAGTTGAAATTCCTTTACATTTTCTAAATGCAGGAACATACATGATTAAATCAACTAACTCAAAAGGAGAACAAATTATTAGCAGATTTATTAAAGCTTGAATTGATGAGAATTATCATTTTATTAGGTCTATTTATTAGTCTATTTTTTGTAGCTTGTACAGAACAGCCTGATTTAACGCTTAAGATAGAAAACTTTACAATTGATACGACCTATATTGATTCTGAAATTCCTGCAACACAAGAAAGAATTTTGTTAGTGGAAGAATTTACAGGAGTTTATTGTTATACTTGCCCTTTGGCTCATTATAAGGTTGATACCATCAAAATGTTATATCCCAATAAAGTTGCAGCTGTCAATGTGCATAGCAAGTTTTTTGGTATTTATGATAATCCAAACGTGATGGGAAATGCTTATGATTTTAGAACGGAGGATGGTGATACAGTTGTGAGTATGCTAGGTGGAGTTCTAAGCCTTCCAAGTGGAGCTATTGATAGAACAATATATTCAGGGGAAACTTCTATTATTTCAAAGCAAAGAGAGTTTTGGAAAGATTATGCAGCCCAAGCCATTCAAGAGCCTGTCAATGTCAATATTGATTTGCATACAGAATTTAATGCAAGTTCTCGACAGCTAAAAGTAGTTGTTAAAGCACATTACCTCAATAATACCTCTACGGATAACTATATGGGCGTTTTGCTCACAGAAAGTAATATTATTGATAAGCAATTTGTAGATACTGTAATTGTTCCTAATTATAGCCATGAGCATATTCTCAGAGATTATTTGACCAATCCCAAAGGGGATTTGATAAACAATGATACAGAACAAGGGCAAATTATTGTCCGAGTCTTTTATTATAATCTTCCTGCCGCTTGGAATGAAAATAATGTAGAGCTAATAGCCTTCGTTCACGAAAAAGGAAGCAATTGGAAAGTATTGCAAACGAATAAAAAAATGATTAAATGAGTGTAGAACTAAAATCCATTATCACTTGCCCAGAATGTGGCACAAAGAAAGAAGAAGAAATGCCAACAAACGCTTGTCAATTCTTTTACCAATGTACGGGATGTAATACCTTATTAAAAGCGCAAGAAGGAGATTGTTGTGTTTACTGTTCCTACGGCTCCATACCTTGTCCTCCTATTCAAGAGGATAATTCTTGTTGCACAAAGGGGTGTTGTGATTAATAGGGGGCTAGACCACCACTTAAAGGCACTCCTGATTGTCCTTATGAAAAAGGAACAGCAAAACTACCTAATTGCTGTGTAAAAAAATAAAGGATTCCTCTTTAATCTATACCAAACAAAAGCCTAAATCATTTATTTTGATTGGGCTTTTGTTTTGAAATTCTCTCCTGTTTAAAATCTAACACACACAAACTGATTTTCTAGGTTATTTTTTAGCATTTTCTAAGGCATTTTTTGTTTTTTCTTAAAAACCTCTTTTTATGCGTTTTTTCTATTTATACGCATTTTTTTGCTCATTTTTTAGCCGTTTTTTATTCATTTTTTACGCATTTTCTAAAACGTTTTCTAGGGCATTTTTTTACTTTTTTTATTTGCTAATTAAATTACTTCGGTCTAAGTGTATAAGTTAGCTTCAATTCTTATCATTTTTCTAGGACGCTAGCATAGCCGCCAGCTAGGACGCAAGGATGGAGGCTCTTAGCTTCTATGCTTAATTATTTAGCCCTTTCAGCGATTTTTAGCTTATTTTCTAGGGTTTTACCCTTGTTTTTTAATTTCCGCCCTTAAAACGCAAAATTTTGCGCCTAAAAGACTTTTTCTATCGTACTCTTTAAATCACTATCTATTTTACTCCTTAGAATACTTGATTCAAAGTATAAAGAGCAGCTCTATGAACTCTAGTTTGTAAACTAAGTTTGCAAAGTGAGTTTACAAACTCCCCTTCTTAGCTGTCTAAACAGCTCCTTAAATAGCTTATTAAGCAACTTATACTCTAGTTTATAAAGATGCTTTTAAACCCGCCTTTAAAACCGTAGTTTAAAACATGGGTTTATAAATCCCTCTTTCAACCACTCAGTACGCATACAATGATGGTAAAAGAGGTTTTATAAAGCACTTTATAAAGATGCTTCTAAAGAGTGGTCTTAAAGAACTCCTTAAAGGCTCTCTTTAAGAAGCTCTTGTACGTAGTACCTCATAAATGGCTCATATTTGCCCCATAATCGAGTCATAAATGCCTCATAAATTGAACTTGATTTATAAAAGCCTTTTTAAAACGGTTTCATAAACACCTTTTAGAAAGCCTCTTGGAGTCGATTGCATTCTTGTCCGACATCTTCGAGACATTATCTCCTAAGAATCAATGTTTTTTAAGGCTTTTTCTGCGGACATATTCTAAGGGAAATTCCCTTAAAGGGATTCCCCCTTATACAATCCCCTTTGGGAATAAGCTCTAAATGAAATTAAAAAGCCTTTGGAAATTGCATAGAGCCACAAAAAACGCATAGAATGTGCTTTAAAAAGCCTATCAAATTCCCTTAGACATTTCCCTATGGAATCCCCTTGGGAATTTCCCTTTATGATTCCCCCTTCATTTTCTTAAAAACGGTTTTATAAAACGCTTTTGTAAATGGATTCCTAAATGACTTTCTAAATGGAAAATAAATGCTCTCTAAATGCGCAGAACCGTAAAAAACGCACAAAAAATGCTTTTCTCAATAAATAGAAAACGCCTTCTAAACATTTACTAAATGCTCTCTAAATGGATTTGTAAATGATAAGAAAATATCCATTCACATTTATTGAGCATCACAAATTCACGCAAAAAGCAAAAAACACTTTTTTGTATTTTGGGCTGTATTTCAATGACTTATGCAATTTTGTATTTTTTGCTTTTTACTTGAACCTAGAATACCTCTATTTAGAAAAAACAGCTTTCCTATTTTGAAAAATGCTAGAAAAATTGTCCTAGAAAATATTTCTCAAAATGGAACTCAAATTTTCTCAAAAAATGCTGCGGAATCTAAAAAAACGGCTTGAAACGTTAGAAAACGCACATTTTGTTTTTCAAAATGACTAAAAAATATTCCCCAAATGCTCTAAAAAATGGATAGAAAATGAGTTCAAAACGGTTTCAAAATATTTAGAAACTATTTTCAAAATGGATAGAAAATACATTTGCGTTTTCTTAGAATTGGTACTGCCCTCCTGTTTTAAGTCCTATAAATTCTTTATAGTTGTGCTGTTAATCAATGATTTACGTGTGCAAACGTTATTTGCACTATTATATATTCAGCAAATAACGTTTGCACACGTAAAGACCTCACTTCTAAGTAGATATAAAGGAAAGTGTATATTAAGATATAGAAAGCATCCTTGAACAAAGGGCATTCAAGGCTCAAATCAGCAAGAAATAGAGAAAAATTTAAGAGAGAAGGAAGGATTAGGCAGAATCCTTGTGCTTTTGTTTTGCCAGTTCTTCGATAATTTCTAAATCGCTAACATGGTGTTGGCGTTTTTTCTTATCTCGGATGCGTTTGTATGGCGTGTTGGCAATTTCTCGAACAAAGGATTCATCCTCTAGTTCTTTTTGAGATTTGATTTTTGCAACAACATCTTTTAGGTCAATTTCTTTAGTAGAAATTTCTAAGCCAATGTTTACAATCTTCAAGAATCGGTATAAATCACGTCTATCATATCTTCTCAAATGTTGGTTCATTTGAAAATCTAGGATAGAGACTTTAGAAAAGATGCTTTTCTTTTTATTAGAAACATCTAGGATATTCGCCCAAAGAATGCGCTTACCTTTGTTCTTGATGCGTTTTAGATTTTGGGGCTTCATCTTCAATAATTCAAACAAGATTCTATTCTCAATGATGAAGCGATTCTTAGGCGTTGGGCTGCCTAAATGGTCTATCAGTTTTTGGGCAACGGTCAAGACCTTTTTTACATCAATATTGAATTTTTCTGCCAAATCATAAGAATAGACGACAAGCCTTGTAAGTTGGTAGGCATTCGTAGGAGCATGGAGCTTTATTTCTTTTGCTTCTATATTTTGGAAGTACTCAAAACCATTTTCTAATAAACTCAAAGGTTGAGTTCTTCTTTTGTCATTGCCTAATGATTTGATAATAGAAGCAACAAGGCTTTCATCAACCTTGCCTTTGCTCATTATTTGAGTTGGATTGACCTTAATTTTGTCCTCCCTATCCTTGTCATTTTTTCTAGGAGGTTCTATTTCTTCACATTGCGAAATATCAAAGAGCTGCTTTAGTTTTCCTAAGAGCATAGGGCTTGATTGAGCGTTGAGTCTTGCTTTTTCAAATTCATGGAAGGATTTAGAATAGCTAAACTTATCATTGTAAGTTTTGGTTATACTGCTTAATGTCGTATGTATGTCCGTTCCATCGCTATCAGGTTCATATATTTCTTTAAGGCTTTCAAGCTCTAATTCCTTTAAGTTATTTTTGGGCGGTTCGTATTCATGCCCTACCCAATTTTGTTGTTTTAGGTAGAATTGATAATTGATAGTTTCTAAGTCTCTAAATCTTGCACAAGCTTGGACTATCTCCGAGTGATCGGAACGGAACAGAATGTAAACATCTACATTTTCATCCAAGAAACTTGCTCCAGTTTCTAAAACGCTATTGGTAAGCAATACATCATAATCGCCAACAAAAGCCCGTTTTTCTCTAAGCATTTTTTCAAAGGTTTCTTTGTGCAAAAACCTAGAAGTATCAGCAGTAATGAGCATTGTGTTTTTATCTTGATGATGTACT
>Ga0163110_10000514_pt1 | contig 18445 bp, 9 predicted proteins | sample CRUFie1St17metaG_FD_108703 | JGI IMG/M metagenome (GOLD analysis project Ga0163110, IMG submission 108703) | Marine microbial communities from the Costa Rica Dome - CRUD Field 142mm St17 metaG | ecosystem: Environmental > Aquatic > Marine > Oceanic > Photic zone | place: Costa Rica: the Eastern...
GTTCCTAAATCGTAAAGAGCTATCAAATAATCTGTTGGAGCAATTTCACAACCAATTAGAAGCGTACTTTCAATCGGGACAACTTCAGGAAAAAGGCGTTCCTAGCATAGAGCTCTTAGCAGATAAGATGTCTGTTACGCAACGCTATCTTAGCGATACCCTCAAAAAGGAAACGGGCAAAACAACAACCGAACATTTGCAACTATTCTTGATAGATGAAGCAAAGAATATGTTGCTCGCCCCAAATGCTTCGATCTCTGGAACGGCCTACCAATTGGGATTTGAGTATCCTCAATACTTCTCACGCTTGTTTAAGAAGAAGGTAGGAGTAACTCCCATGCAGTTCATCGAGACTCACTCAATGGAGTAAAAGCCGCACTGCTTAAGGATATGTATACTACAGTACATGATTCGCATAAAAAAAGAGGAAGCTTATAAGAAGCCTCCTCTAAATCTATACAGTATTGCTTAACATTAGAAACTGATAATTCCAAACTTATCCATCTTTCGGCGATTGCCATAAACGATGACTTTGTCATAATGATCAGGCAATTGATGGGAAATTTTCGGACGGAAAATCACTTCAGAGCGGTCTTTATCCGCCAAAATCTCTTTTTTAATATGGCCATGTTTATCAACCGTAACTGATACCAAAGCAGCTCGTTTGAAATTGGTCATACGGCGGGTATCGCGGAATCTTCTGAGGGTGATGTTCTTAGGATGGTCATTGTAGATGAAATGCATCGATCCATCATCTCCCAATCCCATAAGGAAAGAATGGTACATCCGTCCATCCTGAATCGCCCCTGTCGCATTGAGAATTCCTACCAATAGTCCTCCTTCTGAGCGGGAGAATACCTGATTTTTAGGAATAGCATACATCCAATCGATTAAGCCTTCGGGATTGATGCTGGCAGCCAAGATAGGGCCATTCACAAATGTCCGAATCCGTGCTTGCGCATCGAAGGTTTCAAAAGAGTATTCGGCCGTTAAAATAACGCCTCCATCTTCTCGCACAATCATATTCCGAGGCACAAATAAGTTGGGTACCAAATGCCCACGATTCACCTGCCAAGCAGGCAATAGAGCCGCAGCTAAATCTCGGCTAAAAGGCTCCATGGTATAGGCCGTAACCGCCTCTTGGGTTCGGTCAATACGAACGAAGTAAAGCCCCGCAATTCCTTCATAGTTGAAGAACCCTGCATTGCGCTCGCTATAGAATCCTGCTCCTAACATGTTTCCGTCGGCATCGCTACTAATGGAAATGGAGGTTGCCATTCGGTTATCCCCATCTAGGGTATACTCCCGCTTTTCGAACCCATTGCTGGGGTCATATTGGAAGATCTTAAACTGCCGACTGATACGCGAACCCCGATACATCCCAATCCATTGAGCGGCAATATATACGGTGGTTCCTTCGGTAATGTGGAAGTCCGCAATTTGTATACGGTCTCTTCCTTCTTTTAATGGAAGCTTTTCATCTATGTCAATCAAAGTCTCAAGGTCTGATGTCAAGAGGAGAGCATGAATTTGCCAAGTCTTATCGGCCTTGTTTTTTCTATAAGGTGCCGAATGGGCAGCAAAAATCTTGGTCTGGTCTCTTGATACACGCAGATTAAAGAATCCTCTACGCCCTCTTTTTTCGACTACAGTTGAGAGTAGTTTTGTGCCTGTACCTTGTATGTTTCCTTTTTCATCGAGTATATACCCGAATAAGGCCATTTCCTTGGTAGAACGTAAGTATGCCCACGTAAACAAGCGTAAGGCACCATCTACATAGAAGATGTCTTTTAACTCTGTTCGGGTTCGCTCTTCGGTAGGCATTTTCAATTGGGTCGAAAATTGTTGTTTACGGGTTTCGCCTTCATAGTATTCGATATAATACTTCTCACTACGAAACGCCAAGGCGTAATGCCCATTGTCTGTTTGCCCAATAATCCGAAGGATTTTGGTGCGACTGTCAATTTCTTCGCCCCATTGTACATCTAAGTCTTGCGCATTGGCTAGGGAAAATGCACAGAGTAATAGAAGTGTGATAATTCGAGATAAATACATGATGAGTGATTTGGGATAGGATGACCGAAGTCGTTAAGTGTAGCCAAAACTAGCCAGAATGAGCCGATTATCCAAAAGGGCTTAACAACTCATATAGGGCAATAGGCTTGGTATATCTATAGACGATTCTGGTGGCCAAATAGTTTTGAAAAAGTTTTTAAATAACTGGTAGTTAATTAGTTATATTCTTATCTTTAAGAAAGGAAATTCAGGTAGATAGTATCATATCTATAGGAGAATGAATGCTTTTTATACAATCTTACTCTTAACATTCTCCTATTATGAAAAAGAAATCATGCCAAAATTCCCTCCACAACTTCTATAAAAATGTTCGCGAAATCCTCCAACAAGCTCGCGAGAATAGCTATCGTGCCATCAACTTTGAAATGGTTAAAGCCTATTGGAAAGTAGGCCAAGTGATAATTGAGGAAGAACAAAAGGGAGAGGCGCGTGCCCAATATGGTAAGTTCCTTATCAAGCGTTTATCTGAACACCTCTCTGCAGAGGTAGGGAAGGGATTTAGCGCGCGTAACCTCAGATATATGCGCGAGTTTTATCGAACCTTCCCAAAGTGGGAGCTCGTTCGACCTAGTTTGAGTTGGACGCACTATTGCCTATTATGCAAGGTCGAAAATGAAACGGCTCGCTTCTTCTATATGAATGAGGCCATCCAACAAAATTGGTCTACCCGCCAGCTAGAGCGCCAAATCCATTCCTTCTACTATGAGCGTATCCTCGCCAGCCAAGACAAAAAAACGGTACAAAAGGAAGTGGGAGCAGGAGTGCTCAAGCCCGAAGACTTAATCAAAGATCCGTATATACTCGAATTCCTAAACCTCCGAGAGCAAAAGGCAATCTTGGAAAAAGACCTCGAACGAGAGCTAATTAGCAAACTCCAAGAGTTCCTCCTCGAATTGGGCAAGGGCTTTTGCTTCGTTGCTCGCCAACAACGAATCTCTACAGAATTGTCGCATTGCTATATTGATCTCGTTTTCTATAATTATCTCCTCAAATGCTTTGTCCTCATTGACCTAAAAATCGGCAAACTAAGCCACCAAGACATTGGCCAGATGGATATGTATGTCAGAATGTATGAAGACCTTATGAAGCCTGCGGGTGATAATCCTACTGTAGGGATTATCCTTTGTTCGGAGAAGGATGAAACAGTGGTTAAGTATTCAATACTGGAAGAAAGCAAGCAGTTGTTCGCATCGAAATATAAGCTATACCTCCCCTCGGAAGAGGAATTTGTCAAGGAATTGGAAAGGGAAAGATGGGTTATTCAAACACACTGATAAATGTCCCTGAAAAATTCCTGAAAAAATGTACCTTTAAGCATATTCGACGAGTAAGTACCGATATATGCACCCAAGCATAAGACAATTAACGCATAAATTCTCTAAGTTCTCTCGCGTCTTTGGGCGCTTCCTTTTCTTTGGCGGTATTATCGCCATTGGGATTATTATCATGAGAGCAATGGCATATGAGCCGTTAGAGGGTGAATTTGCTCCCTTCCCCGTTTATAAACCTGTTCATATATATGCCGCTGATAGTTCGCTCATTGGCACAATTAAAAAGCTGGAAGAGCCCATTGAGGTAAGCTATGAAGATCTACAAACTACGCTTGTAAAGGTGTTGATGGCGACCCAAGGAGAAGGGGCTGGCGAAAGTGGGGTTGATTATTGGGAAGGCATGAGGAGTCTTGTAAATCCAACGGCTAAATTAGGTATCTCCCAAAGAGTTGTGCGAGATATGATTGAACAAGAAGAGAAAGAGCATCAAAAATTGAGCGAACTCTTTTTCATGAGTCAAGACCTCGAGAAGAAGTTTACCCAAGAACAAATTCTTTCCTATTACGCAAATTCTACTTGTATATACGACAATGTGTATGGAGTTGCTAGGGCTGCCCAATTGCTATTCGACAAAACGCTAACGGAACTGAGTTGGGCAGAGGCGGCAACTATTGGGGGGCTGATTCTTGCGAGAGAACAGGGAGTTACGGTATGGTCGAATAAACAAGCCAAAAGATGGCGAAACCGATTGCTCAATCGGATGATAGAGCGAGATCCTGACAATCAGGAACGCCTAGAAAGGGCAAAGATGGATCCACTTAACATTGACCTAGCCAAACATCGAAATTATAAGGTCGGGAATTCGTTCATGCAAATGGCAGAAGAATGGGTAACAAACGAAAACCAAGGCAAGTGGGCATTCAGCCAAGAACTCCACGTCTACACAACCCTTGACCTGAAGATGCAGAAGCATGCGGAGGACGCAATTCAAGCGCAGTTTAAACGGCTACAAGAAAAAATAGTCCAATACCTGCAAGCAAACTCCTATATCATTGAATACCAATTCAATATGAATGAGGAGGCAGCCAAAACGAATAGAGCCAAAGAAGATCCGAGAATTATCTATAAACAATATGCTGAACCGATGGAGATGGTTGTCTATTCTCCTCACGGGGCAATTGATACCATAATGAGCTTCTTTGATTCGTTAAAATACTATGCCCAATTCATGAATGTGGGCAAGGTCTCAATGGATCCGAATACAGGAGATATCAAAGTGTGGGTAGGCAATTCTGATGCGCGATTTTTTCCCAATGACAATATCAAATCGCGAAATGGGGATGGGGGTACTATCCTGAAGCCTTTCGTATATATGAATATGAGTGTTGAGCCCTGCGAATGGGTCGAGGATCAGTTCAATTGGATGGACTTCTATTATAATAGGAACAATTATAAGCAAGATACAGTTGAGGTGAAACGTGCGAAGTTCAGAAAATTGCTCCACGAATATGAGCTCCTCAATATGGAGCTTAAGTTTTTGAAAAGCCGATCCGAAAACTGGCAATCCCTCGTAAACGGCCTTATGCTTAAGCTCAAAATGACTCCTCGAATCTCAGAATATGGCGATTGGAATGGAACCACAAATTTGCTTGAACTCATTGGAGGGTATGGAGCCATCGCAAATGGAGGTGAGTATGTCGAGCCGCATTGGATTAACTCCATCCTCAATGAGGATAAAAAGGAGATATTTAGCCATACAGTCAAACCCTATCGGGTAATCCAATCCAAAGACAATAAAATGCTCGTTCAGGCATTAACTTATGGCTCCGAACTGGAGAATCCTGAGCTGAATCGCTTACGAAAAGAGTATGAGATCAATGAACTTGTAGGAATTAAGCATGGAGAAGGCCACCTCAAAGAAGATGCTTGGTTTGTGGGTTTTACCCCTGATTTGGTAACGGCTATATGGACAGGGATGGGAGCCTCGGGAGTAAGTGTGGATACGGAGTCCCTCAGAGGGTCTATAAACACCGCGATGCCAATTTGGGCAGATTTCTTTCAACGTTTACGAGCGGATTCTTCAATCGTACGTTCATTCGAAACCTTTACTTTCTATCCTAACTATAGGAGTCCTAAATGTCCTCCTTCCATCTGGGACTCAGATGCCTTCAATATCCCTGGCCTAAATATAGAGGAAGAGCCAGAGCCAGAACCTGATGCGGATAGTTTGACGATTGCGGAACGAGAAAGAGTTAATCGATTAATTAATTCGTATCAGCGTCAAAATTTGGATACAACTATGATTCGTAGAATACTAGAGCAGGCAATAAAGAAACGACGATCCAACGCTGAATAAAAATATCTCTTAAGTAGTTACTATTGTTTCCCATGCCTACCTTTTAGAAATTCGCATCATATTCATTGACCCATGAAAAAGTTGCACTTTATCTTCCCCATGCTAATAAGCGCACTTGTTGTATGGACAGGGGTGGAGCTTATATGGGCAAAGAAAAAGCTACAAAAAGAGCATTTCCTTCTATCCACCTATTTACCAGAGAAACAATACACAATCGAATGGAAGGAAGAAAGCTTGTGGGTAGGAGAACGACAACTCAATAGCGAGCATCTAACCTTGGAAAAACTGGTGTCCCCGTTTCTTGTGGAGGCTTTATTGAGCAATGAATCCCCCGAATTCATGCAAACTCCTAGCGAATCTTCTATTCATGAAGCGATACACCAACGACTCATTGCCAAAACCAAACAGCTCCCAACCTTCACAAATCCCCTCGCCAAGTATTGCTTCACGCATTTCATTCTTCCCTACGAATTAAGCCAAAAGTGGCCTCCACAGAAGCTACTTCTCCTACATATACTGACCCTAAAACCAAAGGCCTTCCTCACCGAAACTTTGCCAGACATACAGTTTGCGTCCCAACTCCTTTTTCAAAAAGAATTAAACGCCCTCACATGGGAGGAAGCGATTGCTTTGTTTGGATTGACAAACCATAACATCAATTGGCTTGATGCTTCTGCTTTGGCGGAAAGTCTATTAGCCTCCCGAAACCAAACCCTCTCCCAATTACAAAATGCCCAAACCTTCAAATTTGAGAACCTAAACTTAGATAGCCTACAAAAGCTCCCCCTACAGTTGGATATAGAGCAAATACAAGCAAGTCAAGCGACTTACTTTATCTGGAAGCGTATGCAGGAGGCGACGGATCAGATGGCTGATATGACTGCTGCTACTGAAAAGAAGGCGACTGTCCAGAAGAAATTTCATAAGGCTCTTGAGGATGTGTTTTTCGAATCAGAACAGATGAAGGATACAATCGCCCTCGAATCATTCGAAAGCATAACCATCGAAAAACAAACAGGTCGGATATTGAGCTGGTTAGGGAACACCCAAAAAGAACCCTCTGAAAAACATACACTTGGCACAATGATGTGGCCTTTTGTATTTGCGGTGAGCCTTGATCTACCTGCTAAACCATGTGGACAAATTGTTGCCTATGAGAAGATTGATAGCCGAGAAGAACCTTTTGTATATGAAGAAAATGGAATTCTTTTGCCTGATGTGCTCACGCTCTGTGCCAATGGCCATAAGCAAATTCAAGGAGGAAGTTCATGGGGAACTTGGATGCTATCAACTAAGATGAAAACTGTCTTTAACCAATTAGAATTGGGGAAGATTGATAAAATAGACGAAACCTTTGCGGCTTCACAAGCATTATCCCTCCAACAAATAACAGAACTCTATAGCCTATTTCTTAATCAAGGTAAGTATATCCCTGCCCATATCATCACCTATCCCAATAGTGAAGGGCGAGATTGGAATCTATATGGCAAAAAGGTGCTGTCGAAAAAGAGTATCAGGAAGATGAATGAGGTATTTGAGTTTAGTATGAAGGATACAGCCAATCCTTGCTCGTCTATTCGGGTCTCCTACAATATCAATACACCTTACCGAATTCACCTTGGAACCTCCGATATCCAACATGCGCATTGGTTGATGCTCATGACTCCCGATTTTATCACAGGTATTCGAATTACAGCACCAACTACTCAGCCTTTTAAAAAGGTTATTCCCTCCCAAACTGTTTTGCCACTCGCAGCAAGTTTCCTCGAAAAACTAGAAGAATACGGATATAAGGCATCTCCAATCCCTCAAGCACGTAGAAGTGGCTCTCAATGGTGGAAAGATTGCCACTATCTTAATCTTCCCTAATGCGCCAGACTTTCGCTGTTCCATCCCAAGATGCTGTCACAATATAGTTTTGACGAGGCGCAAAGGCCGCAGATCGAACCGCACTTTTATGTTCGGTAATCTCCAATAATACCTCACCTTTTCTATTCCAAACCCGTGCTGTATTATCCCAAGAAGTAGTAAGAATATACTTTCCATCAGGCGAGAAGAGCGCATCCGAAACCCAGTTAGCATGTCCTGTAAATGTTCGCAACAATTTCCCGTCTCTACTCCAAAGGCGAGCCTTGTAGTCTTCTGAAGCCGTTAAGATCTCTTCTCCAGTAGGAGAGAACCGAGCGGAAAGCAATGCGCTTTTCCCATTATACTTCGATAGCATCTTGCCTGATTGCCAATTCCATATGCGGAAGGTTCTATCTTCTGATGCAGAAAGCAATAAACGACCATTCGGAGAAAAATCTAATGACATAATTGTCCCTGAATGTCCTCGTAGCTCTTTTAACTTTTTACCATTTAGGTTATAGATGGTAATCTTTCGCTCAGAAGATCCGATGGCGAAAACTTCATTATCAGGGGAGAAGGCTGCAGACCAAACTTCTCCTTTATCCTCAAAGGTCATCAATTCTTTCGCATAGTTCTTGCCATTCCACTCCCACAGTTTGGCCGTTTTGTCTTTGGAAGTAGTGATGATATATCGACTATTAGGGGAGAATATCGCCTTCCGAACCCAGTCTTTATGACCCTTAATGGTAAACAATAACTTCCCTTTATAGGTACGAATCGTGGCAGTTTTATCGGAAGAGGCTGTTAGCATGAATTTCCCATCAGGGGAGAAACTCACATGATTCACATAGTAATCATTATGGTCGTTGATAGTCGTTACTTTATCCGCATCCAATACAGGAGTTGGACAATTTTTCATACAAACGCCTTCTTTATTAATGTAGAACTCTACATCGCGTCGTTTAACCCGAGCGAGGCCCCCAGAGAAGTTTTCAGCCTCGTCATAACGAATCGGGATTTTAAGGGTGGCATATCGATCAATGAACCCATACTTCCCATTCTTTTTCACTACAGCTAATCCATCTGCAAACTCAATCGGATTATCGTATTCAAAATCGACCTGTATCTTATGACGCTTATTGATAATTCCCCACTTTCCATCAAACTTGACCGTTGCCAATCCCTCACGGAAACTCCAAGCATTCTCATACCGATGCACAATCACGGTATTCCCTTTCTGATCAATATACCCCCACTTGCCATCTTTCATAACCGCAGCCAAACGTTGAGAGAACCTCCGTGCTTTTGTATAGATAGTATCAATAACCAAATCATAATCTTGATCAATATATCCATACTTATTCTGGCTACTTTTTACACGAGCCAATCCATCACTAAAGCTCTCAATAGGACTTAGTGTTTTTGTTGGGGCAGGAGTAGGAGGAGTAGGCACGTCAATTATAGGCTCACCCTTAATCAAACTCAAGACGTAGGAAAGCCTATCAGCAATAGGCCCACTAGGATACCGAACTGCTAAGGAATCCAAATACGGAACAATCTCCCTTGGCGTTTCAAAATAACTACTATCGCTATTCAGAATCGTTTCTATCTCAGTCAATGCCAAGTTAATATTCTGAACAGAGTTTTTATCATTCTCTGTAATTCCCTTGACCAAGAAAACGGCAGCTCGCCCATAATGTGCATCAATCAATGTCGGGTCTTTATCTAATGCGTCGAGGAACCGCTCTTGTGCTTGATTTAAGGAGAAGGATTGGTAAGCATTTACCCCCATCGTATAATAGGCCTTAGCCTGATAAGCCTTTAGCCGCTTCGCAGTATTTCCTTCTAATTGTTGTTGGGTCAAAGCAAACCCAACTTTCTCAATCATCGTCTCTAATTGCTCTACAGCCTGATCCGACGATCCTTCTCGGAAATAAATAAGCCCTAGATTATAATCAGGCTTAATATAGTCCCATTCTCTACTTTGATCCGCAAACTCAATTGCCCGCAAATAAAGCTGTTTTGCCGTTTCAAAGTCGTTACTATCTTGTACAAAAGTATTCCCTTGATAGGTAAAGAAACGCATACTCGCCTCTTTATCCTTAAGGTAATAGCTTGTTTCTCCAAACTTATTCACGCGATTCAACACCTCTGGACGAAGATTAAACGCAATGAGGAAAACAGCAATGCAGGTAATGGCAACACGAAAAGAGTTCCGAATCCCAAAAATAACTTTCCCTTCATTGAAGACCATTTGTTTCAACGCCTGTGGAGGAGAGATCTTCAATACCTTCTCTGGAACCTTATCTAAATACTCAAAGAGAACTTCATCCTTAATTTCGTGGTTGACAGTATAATCTCGAAGCTCCTGCATCAACCGTAAGTTCGCTCGCAAATCTCCCGACTTCAATTGAGTTTCCTGTATCAATATACTCATCCGATGCTCAGCTTCTGCTACAGAGCCAGCAGGTGGAGGATTCTGCTTCAATAATTCGATGATTGTTTCTCGTGCTACCCGCTCCTCTGCTTCAGGTATTTCCTGCATCAAATTCTTCCGAATTTCTGTTGGAATATGACCCGTGCGGAACCAAGACAGGCGCAACAACTTGATGAGATTGTTTGGAGTTACCAACTTCTCATCAAAATGATTCGTCAATCGTTCCCCTAGACGGAGCGTTAAATCCCAATATAGTTCAGGATATATACAACAAGTGCACAACCATATAAACAATGATCGCCCAGAACCTTCTTGATAGATTTCTTTCTCGCCTTTATTAGTTGTATCAAAATAGCGTTGTAAGTCCTGTACAACATAATCAGGATAGTCAATATCAGGTGGAGTTGGATGAGTATTCTTATCCAACCAATAACGTAGAGGCGGCCGTTGATCTTGATTCAATAACTCTACAACAGATGCTAAGGCTTCAGTAGTCTCTGGCAACACCATCAAATACTTCGATAGCTCAACCTCACGCCGTCCCCATAAAGTAGGAGGTTTAGGAGTGAACAATACCACATGCCTCCATTGCAATAAATCCTCTACCCAAGGAGCCAATTCATCCGTTACAGCATCGAAAAAACGTTCTACATGACCGAATATCAACAATCGATCATCAGGATATCTTCTAAACATCTCCTCCAATGAGAAGTCACTATAAGGGTCTTTCCAACAATGTTCAGGAGTATCTTTATAGAAATATCGCTCAATAAACAAATCTTGATTCCCCAACTCCAATACCAGTTGATCAAATAGCATAGCTTGATGATCATTGGGGCATGCCTTTTCGATCAATACCAAATACTCAGGGGGTTTCGTGACAGGTTTGAACCGAAGACTCGGGAAACCAAAAGCATGAATTGTAGCTGAAACACTTTGATTGATATCTAGCTCCCGAACCAAACCAGGCTCCCGCTCTCGCATCCTACGACTCGCCTCAAAAAACTGATGCTGCTCATATAGCGCAAACTCAGGCTCCTTAGAACTAATCTTCCAAAAGAAAGGCCCCGTCCGACGAGAATCATGAACCTTGATAAACTTCAGCCGATAATACCGATAGATATAGAAGAATAGGAACCCTAGAATGATGACAATAAGCGCAATGAGCTTAATTAACGTTCCATATTTCTGATACCAATTGGCTTGCAAGCTTTTTATATCCTCAGCCAATAGTGGAGGAGTTTTTAAGGGAATATTCTCAACCAACTCTTTTTGGTCAATATCAATCGCTGTAGGTGTCGGATCTTCATCAGAAGGTACATGGACATTTACCGAATCATCCTTAGGGGGAGTTGGGGGTAAGGGAGGCACACGCTCTAAGTTCCCCATAAAACAACTAAAAGCCTGCTTCAGATCATGATCCGTTTTGATATAACAGGAGTTCAATCGCAGCCCGCCTGCTAGTAAAATAATCCCCAACAGCAAGATAATCCCAAGATAAAAGCTTCGAAAGGTCAAAAAACGATAAGGACTAGAGGACTTATCAATATAAACAGGGACATCATCTGTAGGGGGAGGAGGGTCTTCAACTACTGCTTCCTTCTCCAATAAGGACAAATCATATTGACTAAAGAAACGATCAAACAACGCATAAAACTGCTGTTGTTGCTGAGGGGTTTGGGCAAATACTGGTGCGAGAATACTGCGCAAACGATCCCCAGGTAGGTCGGCATCCAACCCCTCCAACAAATGCCCTAAATTGACATATGTATCAATCCCTACACGATATCCATTCTGACGAAGAAACTCTATAAAGTCTTCGAACAAAATGACGTGATTATGATTTGTCTCCTTCCTCACTATCTTATTTTTCGCTTCTTTAACAGGCTCATTGACCTACAATAAACAAAAATACCCAATTCCTTAATAATTACCACGTCTTTCAACAGCGTTTTCCGCTTTATTCTTACCCTAAAGGAGTAACGATAAAATCCTACAACAGGAATTGCGCACTAAAACCTTGCCTTAAATTTGTCCACACACACTAATACGAAACGAAAAAAATGCCTCTCCCATTGTATCAACCTAAAACACAAGAGCAAATAGAAGATAAACACCCCAAGAAATCATCTTGATAAAACATACCGAAAACAAAATAAAATGGTTAAGATCAAATAATTCCGTAATTTCGTGTAAGACTGTGCAAAAACACCATCTTGGAACAAATTTGTGCGAAAAGTCTCAAAGCTGCCATAGCAAACTTCAGATGAAAATAGGAGCTTAAGACGGGCTAAAGCAACTTTCATAGATGAATTAAAGAAGGGAAATGACAAAACCTTGAAATCCTTTTGCACAATTTATCAGATCTCTACAAATAGCTTCTCACCCATAGAATGTATCCAAAAATCGAGATGCTAAATCAACCTAAATACCAGAAGATTCATACTATGAATACAATGGTAGATAACTAGAACGGAATGATTACGCCTATTGAAATAAGACAACAAAGCTTTAGAAGAGTTCTTAGAGGATATGACTCGGAAGAAGTCAAAGGCTTTTTAGATACCCTCGCACAAGAATGGGAAAAACGCATAGAAACGGAAAGAAGACTTCGGGCAGAACTTGAACAGGTAAAAGCCAACTACAATAGCCTCAAAGAAGTCGAATCTATGCTTCATAAAACGCTTATTCAAGCAGAAAAATCGTCTAAAACAACAGTCGAAAACGCTCGTAAAAAAGCAGAACTCCAAATTAAAGAGGCCGAAGCAAAAGCAAGAGAAATCGTTCGACAAGGAGTGGATGAAAGAAATAAACTCGATTCCGAAATCACAGAACTAACAGCCAGAAAAGAACAAATCCTCATGCAATTGAGACTGTTCCTCAAAACGCAATCCGAAAGATTACAAGCTTTCGAAAGACAAAAAGACTTTACACAAATCTTCAGTACAACAAAAGCCGATGACAAAGCGGCTAAAGATGTCTTCGATGTAAGTACAGAAAATGGTGAAGCCGCCACTAATCTACTTGATGACATCGTTGAAGAACTATAAATATAGAGTATGAATGATGATAAGCGGGATGTTGGACTAATAATTCGGCATCCCGCTATCTTATTAGTATGAGATATGGTTTAACTCAACCTCTTTAACATGATCCTATCCGATAAAAGAATCCTCGAAGAAATCAAACAAGGAAACATCGTCATAAGCCCATTCAAGCAAAATTGCCTCGGAAGCAATAGCTATGACGTACACTTAGGCAAATATCTTGCTGTATACAATAGTAGAATACTTGATGCCAAAAAACATAACGAAATATCTGAAATCATAATCCCCGAAAGTGGATACGTCCTTCAACCCAATACGTTATACCTAGGAGTAACCCAAGAATACACCGAAACGCATAAACAGGTGCCTTTCCTCGAAGGAAAAAGTAGTATTGGCCGACTAGGAATACACATTCATGCTACTGCAGGTAAAGGAGATGTCGGATTCTGTAACACTTGGACGCTCGAAATAACGGTCGTCCAACCTGTAAGAGTATATGCAGGCATGCCAGTAGGACAATTAATCTACTTCGATGTACAAGGTGATGTCATCAATACATATGACCGAAAATCAAATGCAAAATATACCCACAGAACGGATCGACCCGTCGAATCAATGATGTGGAAAAATAAATTCTAAACAAATCCCTGTCCGTAAAAATCAAAAGCTGCGAATACGATATGAAATACTTCCTTAGTCTATGCCTCACGCTATTCTTAATCTCGGGGGCAATCGCACAAAATCTCACCAAATCTAAATATGCCCCATACTTCGAAGAGGCCTATAAAGCAAACCCTACCATTCCTAAAGGAATGTTGGAAGCAATCGCATACGCGAATACAAGAATCCAACACGTAACGCCTAAGTCGGAAATAGGCTCATGCCAAGGCCTCCCTAGGTTCTATGGAGTAATGGGATTAGTAGAAGATGGTGGAGGATACTTTAATAATACACTCAAACAAGTCGCAAAAATATCAGGCTACTCAGAAGCGAAAATTAAAGCTGATCCCCGTATAAATATTCTCGCCTTCGCAAAAGCATATGCCAAAACACAAACAACAAAAAGACTTACAAGTACGAATGTCGCTGTCCAGCAACCAATCCTAGATGCACTCACAGAAATCCCTAATGACAATTCTAGACATAACGAATACGCGAGAGACCTCCAATTCTATGCAGTCCTAAGACAATTAGACGATACCGAGTTCCGATCTGTATACAATATCCCTAAACAAAGTATTGATATGAGACGCGTATTCGGTGAGAGAAACCTCAAGCTCCTCTCTGCTGATGAAGTAACTGTCACAAAGGACCGAATTATCTCAGGACAAGGAGATGAATACGTAGTAGACCGTAGCTCTGGGGCTCCTTCTGCATGCGGAACAGGAAAACCCAATTATATAGGTGCAATATGGGATCCCGCTCACCGTGTCAATTATAAGTCAGGTGGGATGGAATCCGTAGATCATGTCACCATCCATACAATCCAAGGATCGTATTCCTCTTGTATCTCATGGTTCAAAAACCCTTCTGCAAGAGTGTCTGCACACTATGTCGTACGGTCGTTTGATGGACAAGTAACACAAATGGTATGCGAAAAGGACGCAGCCTATCACGTACGTACCAATAACAAAAATGCAGTCGGGATTGAACACGAAGGATATGTCTCCGAAGGAGCAGTTTGGTATACAGAAGAAATGTATGAAAGCTCCGCTAAATTGGTCAAGGATATCTGTAAAAGAAATAACCTCAATCCCCTCAAAACCTTTGCTGGTCCGCCTACAGATGGCCTTCGCCCCCTAGGAAGATGTACACGGGTAAAAGGACACCAACACTTCAAAGGAAATAACCACACAGATCCAGGGCCACAATGGGATTGGGATCGATTCTACCGCCTAATCAATGAAGCACCAGAACCAACAGTATTCACAGATAAAAAGGGAGAGTTCTATGATACAGGGGGAAAAGACGGTATGTACCAAAATCAAGAACGACAAACATACCTCATCAAACCTAAAGGGGCTACAACTGTTACCCTTACATTCGATTTCTGGGATATAGAAGGAACGAAAGCCAAGCCATATGATTTTATGGATATATATGATGGCGAAAATGACCAAGCCCGACTAATCGGAAGGTTTACAGGAGATAAGTCCCCAGGTATTATTATCTCTAAAACAGGAGCCTTATACCTCGAATTCCGCTCAGATTGTGGGAAAGTCTACAAAGGATGGCACGCTACATATGTATCAAACAAGAAAAATCCTAAATGTCCTTCTCCTGAAAACCTCCTTGCCAAAAATATATTCCCCCTCGGTGCAACCCTCTCTTGGGATGCTTCAACCAAAGCGGATAAGTATATAATATGGGTCAAAAGAAGTATCGCAAAGAAATGGACAAAGTACACAACCCGAAAAAATACGCTACATGTTACAGGCCTTGGTGCCAATGGTCTATATATATGGCAGGTACAAGGAATCTGTGGAGGAGATAGCTCCGCAATAATTGCCAACCGATTCATCACCTCTAATGTTGGTCGGTCAGACAACCCCAAACAGTATACCGTCAAAACCAATAGTGGAATCTTCCGAGACTCGGGAGGGAAAACTTCTGGGTATAGCAATTATGAGGAGTTCGCCTATTCTATTATTCCGCCAAATGGAAAACAGGTACAACTAACGTTCTCTATGCTCAATACCGAAGCCGAATACGATATCTTAACGGTATACGATGGCCCAACGACAGAAGGATCTGTCCTCGGTCAGTTCTCAGGAAAAGACCTCCCGCCTGTAATTACGTCTACAAAACATGCAATGACCATCAAGTTTAAGTCAGACAAACGAACAATAGGCGACGGATGGAAAGCAACTTGGAAAACAACAGGAAAAAGTGATGGGGGAGTCGCACATAATGGAGGAGGAGATGATAACAATACAGGAGGAAATACAGGCGGTGGAGGAAATACAAATGACACAGGAAATACGGGAGGAGGAGATACAGGAAATACGGGAGGCACAACGACTGTCCCAGGAGACAATAGCTTTTCGCCAAATCTCGTATTCGGATCTGCAAACCCTGAAACTAGCTTCTCTCTCCTAAACTCCTATAGCAAAACATTTACCCTCGGTTTCAATGACAAAGACCGTAGTGGAAAAGGATTCGCCAAAAGATTCTATCAAGTCCTTACCAAAACCGACAAAGGATGGCAGGAAGTCCCAAATAGAGGCTTCTTCTATGATGACTTCAACCAAGGACTAAACTCCCGATGGAAAAGTGTTACAGGTACATGGTCCGTAAAAGACGATCGTCTCCTCCAAACAGATAAGTCTGTGGGCAACTCGAATCTCTACGCCAACTTCAAACAAGACCGAAAAACCATATACCTATACCACTGGAAAGCCAAAATGTCTGGGCAATCAGGCAACAAAAGATCAGGCTTGCACTTCTTCTGCGATTCTCCAACGAAAACCAATAGAGGGACTTCATACTTCATCTGGATTCGGGATGCCGCAGGAGGAGATAAAGCAGAGATATATAAGGTATTTGAAGATAAATTCCTCCAAAAAGCCCGTGCAGATATATCCCTAGAGTCAGGAAAAGTGTATGACTATAAGGTATTGCACAATGCCGTTACAGGAAAAATTGAGATCTATGTCAACAATAAATTCGCTGTTTCATGGACAGACCCATGGCCGCTACAAAGAGGAAAAGCAGTTTCGTTCCGTAGCGGAAACTGTAAGTTCGAAGTAGATGACTTCCGAATCTTCAAAACCCGCACGAATGATGTGAAAATATCCGTCGGACAAGGCCTCTCCAATCAACTCAACAAGGAAACAGGATTCAGAGTGAGCTCTATCGTTGTCGATAAGAATATTAAATGGTCGGATGTATTTACAGCAGGGTCTCGCGTAGACTTCTCTGGAGGAGGAAGTTCCTCTAATACGGGCGGTGGAGGCTCCGCCAATACAGGAGATGGCAATACATTCTCGAACGACTTTACCGCAAACCTCGAATTGCCTGCCTCCCTTAAAAGTGAAGAAAGCTTTTACCTCGTAGCTGATTACAATGGCAAAAACTGGTACTCCAATGAAAAGAATGGATTCGTCCAAGAAAATTTCAATGAACTCCGAAACGATTGGAAAGCATCTATCGGAAGCTGGTCTGTTGCCTCAGGTAGCCTAAAACAAAAAGATGCCAGCGCAACAAATGGAAATATATACCTCCCCGTCACCCAATCCCATAGAGGCAAATACCTCTATCATTGGAGAGGGAAGATTATGTCTACAGGAGACAACAAACGTTTCGGCCTACACTTCTTCTCAGATGCAGGTAACAAACCCAATCGCGGAAGCTCGTATATGGTCTGGTTCCGTAACCATGATTCCAAATCCGATTGGGTAGAGGTATATGAATCCGTAGCAGACAATCTCCAAGGCATCCAAAAGAAAGCGAAGGTATCCTTTAAACCTAAAGAATGGGTAGACTGCAAAGTCATCTATGACCCCTCTACAGGAAAAATAAAGGCATACCTCAATAACAAATTCGTAATCGCTTGGACAGACCCTAGCCCAATAAAATCGGGTAAATTTATCTCATTCCGCTCTGGTAATACCCAACTCCTAATCGACTTTGTTCGGGTATACCGATCCCACGGAAACAAAGAAACCATCACAGTAGGGCAAAGCGCGACAGACATGATTCGATACAAAAACCCGAATCCCTCAACCCCCGCAGGACGAATCGATGTCTTATACAGAACCCAAACAGGTGCATGGCCAGATCCTCGCACCCAAAAGTTCAATATAAAATAATCATTCCAATACATATAATAATAGCGGTAACCAAACCGCACCAATCAAAAGGGCTACTCACACAGAGTAGCCCTTTTACTTTATCACCAACCTCTAGAACCCCGCTTTCGTCGGTCTCAACGATTATTCTATAGGCCACAATTAATTCTTGATAAGTGACAACAGCACTTTGTTAGGTGATAATGGTTTTTCCATAGGTCACAATCAATTCTTGATAGGTGACAAGAATACTTTCGCAGGAGACAATGATGATTCCATAGGTCACAATCAATCCTTGGTAGGTGACAAGAATACCTTCGCAGGAGACAATGATTTTTCCATCAGTCACAATCAATTCTTGGTAGGTGACAAGAGTGCTTTCGCAGGTGACAATGATTGTTCCATCGGCCACAATCAATTCTTGGCAGGTGACAAGAGTACCTTCGCAGGAGACAATGATTGTTCCATCGGCCACAATCAATTCTTAGTAGGTGATAATAGTACCTTCACACCTAGTGACGTTTCCTTCATACCTAGTCGTTATACTTTCGCACCTAGCCGTCGTACCTTCATACCTAGTCGTTATACTTTCGCACCTAGCCGTCGTACCTTCATACCTA
>Ga0163110_10000515_pt1 | contig 18407 bp, 9 predicted proteins | sample CRUFie1St17metaG_FD_108703 | JGI IMG/M metagenome (GOLD analysis project Ga0163110, IMG submission 108703) | Marine microbial communities from the Costa Rica Dome - CRUD Field 142mm St17 metaG | ecosystem: Environmental > Aquatic > Marine > Oceanic > Photic zone | place: Costa Rica: the Eastern...
ATTTACCACAGTACCAAGTCGGGCAACTGTTCGAGATGCATATTGCGATAGTATCTGGCGAATATCCCCCTCGGTGGGGAGGGATAGGTTCCGTGGTTTTTCACTTAGCAGGCCATTTAGTTCAATTGGGGCACGAAGTATCAATAATCACCAGAACCCATGGTGGAAAACCTCCCTCGCAAGAAGGCGTGCAGGTAATACCAGTCAGATGGACAAAATTACCCATGGCGTTCACTAGATCATACGGTAAAAGTTCAATCAAGGCGCTAAAAAAACTGCACGCTAGAAAACCGATAGATGTAATCAACGCTCATCTTCCATTGGTATCTTGGAAGAGGAAAGAATTTCAAAAGTTGCAGAGGGATATCGCACCTATTGTATCATGTCTACATGGTTCGTGGTTGGGTGAAAAGGAAGGTGTCCGCAGAGCAGCCAGAGCGAAAGAATCAGCGACTTGGAAGAACCCTAACGATCTAGCCATCTTAACTACAGCCGGTTGGTATTCGAAGTATGAAAGAGCAGGAGTTTTAGAATCAAGTATTTGTGTTGCAAATTCCCAATCTACCCTCAATGAATTCAAGCGCTGGTACAACCCTAGTTCAAATTTTGATTGCGAGGTTATACTATGGGGCTGCGATCACAAGGTATTCCGTCCACCAAACAATGACAACGAAGCAGAACAACTCGAGCATGAAAGGATAAGAAAACTCTATGATTGTGGCGACGAGGCAGCGTTGAATTATTCATCACAAACTAAAACTCCAATGTTGTTAGCAGTAGGTCGCTTAGTCGCAAGAAAAGGGTACATGACATTGCTGAGAGCCATGCCCGCAATCCTGCAAGAAAACCCTAATGCCAAACTTGTGATAGTAGGGAGAGGTCACATGAGTTCAAGCCTTGAAAAAGCGGCACAAAAACTTGGAATATCTGGCTCAATTTTCATAAGAAGCAGTTTATCATTTGATGTGCTGGCCCAGCATTTCCGCTCAGCAGATTTAGTGATTTATCCCTCATACTATGAAGGCCAAGGGTTGATACCGTTGGAATCCCTTGCAAGCGGAACGCCTGTAGCGACTGTTAATCAAGAGCCGCTAACAGAAATGGTGGATGAGTCAGTTGGTGGATTATTTGAGCGGGGAGTTCCCGAAGATTTAGCTCGTTGCGTCAATGAAATGTTAGCAGATCCTGAGACTTCAGCACAAGCACAATTAGGTAGAGATAGGGTACTGTCTAAGTTTACTTACGAACACAATGCCACAGATTATGAAGCCGTATTTTTGAGAGCAATTGCAAAAATAAAGTAACAAAGTAGTGAAAATTCGACTTATTCAGCGATACCAGAATCGGCGCTGTCTTGAAATCCAACACCTTGCATGCACACACATGCGCGCGGAGCAGTGGCTGGTATGCTTCCTCGCAGTCTCCTTGTTAACGTTCTTGCCGACCGTAGAAGCAGATGATGATACTTCGACAGCAAATGTATTGACAAATGGGGTTTCAACAAACGGTTACGTTTGTTATGATGATGGTTGCTCACCTAACGATGAGGTCGATTGGTGGAAGATATACGCCTACATGGGAGATATTGTTCAGGTCGGCTTTTCTGGTTCAATGAACAACGGCGCATGGTGGTGCCCCGGCGATGGATGGGAAGCAGATTATTCTCTTCATGATTCATCAGGTACCCAAATCGCCAGCCAATCAATGAGCGATGCTGGGAGTTCGACTACACTCTCAACTACAATGCCGAATGCCGGCTGGGTTTACGTGAAAATCAAGGGCAAAGACAGTTGGTGTAACGATGGCGTGGATTACACACTAACGCCCTCACTAAATCAGGATAACAGAGATACTGACGAGGATGGATTCATCGACAACGAAGATGATTGTGATTTAACCCCCGGAAGCTCTACCAATGATAGATTAGGCTGTGTAGACACAGACTCAGACGGTTGGTCAGATCCTGATGAAGGGTGGACGACAAACAATGGAGCAGATGCATTTCCAACACAATCCTCACAGTGGATAGATTCAGATAACGATGGGTTTGGTGACAATATTAACGGATTTGAACCCGACCATTGTCCGTACCGTAGGGGCTATTCTGAATTGGATAGGTATGGTTGTCTCGACTCAGATGGAGATGGCTGGTCTGATGCAGACCCTGGTGGTCTTGATGGGGTTGAACCATGGTATTCTCACCCAAATGGGGCAGCTGATGCTTTCCCATTCACACCCAGTCAATGGAATGATACAGATGAGGATGGCTTCGGTGACAACTGGGCCGATGGTTCATGGAACGAAACACGCATGAATTGGTCGATTGGAACATGGTATGCAAATGCGAGTCAGCCAGACTCGTGTCCATTCGTAACTGGTTATTCTTTTGAAGATAGATTTGGTTGCCCCGATGGTGATGATGATGGCTATTCAGACCCGGATCTGAATTGGACATCCGGTGATGGAGCCGATGCATTCCCTGAAAATCCAACACAATGGTCTGACAGAGACGGAGACGGTTGGGGTGATAATCAAAGCGTTGGTGCGCTGCAAATCGATGACTTCCCAGATAACCCGACACAGTGGCTTGACACAGATGGTGACGGATGGGGAGATAACAACTCATATGGTGCAACCCAAGTAGACGATTTTCCGTTAATACCAAGCCAATATAGAGATACAGACGGGGATGGTTACGGAGATGATATCTCTGGATTCGAGGGAGATGTATGTCCTCTAAGCACAGTCGAGGAAGTCGAGAGCGGCTGGATTAGCTGGTCGGACAGATTTGGTTGCCTGGATTCGGATATGGATGGTTATTCCAACCCAGATGATTGGTGGATATCTCATCCTGATGGTTTTGCTGACGCTTTTCCCGATGATGAGAGCCAGTGGCATGATACCGACGATGACGGCTATGGTGACAATTTGGAGTATTTCGATGGCGAAACATGGAGACCTGCTTGGAGGGGTGATGGCTGTGTTGCCACAGAAGGTAATTCTGCGATGGATAGATGGGGTTGTCCTGATTCAGATGGCGACGGATGGTCAGACCCAACAACTCACTGGTTAGCTAGCCCTGGAGGGATAGCTGATGCTTGGCCAGCAGATGTTACTCAGTGGCACGACAGAGACGGAGATGGAAGAGGGGATAATCCAAGAGGAACAACAGCAGATGTTTGTCCGGATGTGCCAGGAACTTCTCAGGGACCTACTGCCGGTGGTGACCGTTGGGGTTGTCACGATACTGACGGTGATGGCTGGTCTGACCAAGGAGATAAATTCCCTCACGAACCAACACAATGGAAAGATTTGGATGGTGATGGATTTGGTGATAATTCAGAAGGGCATGAAGGAGACGCGTGTCCAAATGAGCGGGGACAGTCGTTCTTCGATCGCCTCGGTTGCCGTGACTCAGATGGCGATGGTTGGTCAGACCCCTCCCAGAATTGGCTAGCTTCACCTTGGGGTCAGGCAGACGCATTCCCAACAGATAGATTGCAGTGGCAGGACTCAGACGAGGATGGATTCGGTGACGTTCCTATGGGGGCAAAGAGGGATGACTGCCCTGATACGCCAGGAACTTCAACTAGAGATGTGCAAGGATGTTTAGATTCGGATGGTGATGGTTGGTCTGATGAGTACGGTAACTGGAATGCTGCATTTTCAGTGATGGGGGAAGAACCAGCGTCCAGTTGGCTTACGTACATGATTTTGGGTACAGTCATGCTAATTTCATCAGGCCTCGCATTGGTGGTTAGATACTCTAGGTCGGCATCATCGCTTGAACGGGGCATTTCTAAAGAAAAGAAAGGTGGTGATTCCAATGCGTGAGTATTTTCTAATCGCTCTAATGCTCTCATTGTCCTTTGCAACCCAAGTTTCGGCTGAAGAAGAAACAGACCCCTTTACTGATGCAGGTCTAAGTTTAGTCGCCTTGCGTAACGATAGTCTCGATAGTAATCAAGATGGAATGATGGATGCCATTCGAGTTGTGGTAGTGATAAATTCAACTAACCAATGGGTTGATTTGACGCTAACTTTGATAGGTGAACATTCAGGATTTACCGTATACGAAGAGGTTTTGATGGCTTTTGATAATCAAGAAAATGCGTCTGTAACTTACGATTCTTGGGCTGCGGGCGAACACCACCTGCAATTGGAGATCAGTGATGCGGATGGACGGCTTCTGAAATCTGTTGATCTCGGTGTATTTGATCTAAGTCCTGCTTTAGCTACACCTTCGATTGACTTACAACTATCAGGTTCGGAAATAATGCAAACTGGAGATAGTTGTGAAATCACTAGAAACTTCATTGACGAGACAGGACCAAGATGGAATTTTGCAGGAACTCGCTCAATCATAGGAACGCCTTTCACTGTACTAGATACAGACCAAGTCTTAGATTGCAGTAATTGGCCAGCAGGAAATTACTATGTGACTGAAACCTACCAAAATGGTTTGGGACAAACAACAAGCGATACGCTAGAACTAGTCATTGTCAACAAACCTCCCCCTCTATTTACTATCGATGTTAATGGGAATAATGCTACTGTTGGAACCCCTTGTACAATTTCTCACGTAGCCTCAACAGGTGAAAATCACATTGATTTTTCCAAAGAATGGAGAATTACTCCTTCGATAGGTCTGGTTGCAAATACTTCCACACTTGATTGCTCAAGTTGGGGTTCTGGTGTTTACAAAATTTTGTTATCTGTTACCAACGATGAAGAAATCAGCACAACCAACGGAGTAATGCTAATTCGTATGCCTTCAATGGATTCAGACACTTCTGAGGAAAATGCTCCTGCACAATCAAAAGGAGAGGACACTGAAACCTCCAGTATCGGAATTTGGGGTATCGCAATACTCTCACTCGTACTTGGAATTGCGGTATTTGTTTTGATGATGAAAAGTCCAGAGGATGATGAGTTATTTGGTGGAATGTTGGATGATATGGGTGAGCCTGATTCCGAAGGCCTACCAACTCATGTGGATGAAAACGGAGTACTATGGCGTAAACACGAAAACGGTGAGGTCGATTGGTGGGATAGGTCTTCAATGATGTGGAAGAGGTGGTAATCTGCTACAAACCATAGCCTTCTGGGTAATGATTCTTAGTGGTTCAGGGTTACTGATTATGGCCGTAAACTCGCTTTGGAAGAGGTATGTTCGTCTCAAAGCATTGGAGCCAAGGTTAGACCTAAACTGGGTTGCGGATTGTGAAAAGCACGGAACAGCATCTTATCGGGGCAACAAAGTTACCCTAAAAAATGTAAGAGATTTTTCTTGGGAAAACAAACGGGAACATGATTCGAAATGGATAAACACAAAGGTGGACCTCAATGAGATAGTAGATGTTTGGTTTGTCATAGATCACTTCCACAAAATCAAAGGGTTAGCACATACGATGTTAACTTTCGAATTTAGCGATGGACAATTCATTACATTCTCTTTTGAAACCAGAAGAGAGGTTGGAGAGAGATATCATCCTTGGAATGGATTGTGGAGGGCGTACGAACTTTATTTGCTAGTTGCCACGGAGAGCGATGCTCTACACCTCAGAACGAACGTAAGGGGACACAAAGTACACTTATTCAGAGTTCAAACTCCTCCAGGTAAAGACAAGGCTCTTTTCAACGCTCTTTGTGATAGATTGAATTCCTTGTCTGAGACGCCAGAGTGGTATCACAGTCTTGGGAAAACTTGCACCACTGCGATTGTTGACCAAGTCAATCTAATCACACCCGGAAGAATACCTCGAATGTGGCAGACTTTGCTTCCGGGTCATTCAGCAAAGGCGGCATGGAAACTGAAACTTATCGAAGATTGGGGTGGATTTGATTCAACCGTCGAGGCGTCAAGAATCGACAATAGAGCAAGGAACTGGGACGGTAAGGAAGAATATTCCAGATTTATCAGAGCTCATTTGCCTCCCAGATAAACAGTAAATCTCCGCCCTCATGCGAAATTGAAACCTCGTCCTTTGTGGCTTTGTTACCGACTCCTTTTGTCCCAGTAGATAAATCGGTGGAATTTAATTCATACTCAACACCTTGTAAACTCACATTTTTTACTTGACCAAAAGCCATCAGCGAGCAAATTGTACCCTTTTTTAGTTCTACATTTAGACCAATTGTTCCGACTCTACAAGCCCTCCAACCATCGAAATACAGAATTGCATCAGAATCTGTTTCAAACAATGCAGTGAAGGCGGCTAATCTGTGGTCTAATCTGCCGCCATCAATGCCAACAACAGCGTCGACTTCGTAATTTTCTAAAGCTTTAGCCAGATCTGAATTATCTTGATTCAGGTCTTTTTCAAACCCCATGGAATCCTTGATAGAATCCATATCTCCGACCACGACATCCCAGTCGCTAAAGCGATCTGCAGCGCCATCTAAAGCAATTACAAAATCTGCGCTCTCAATTAGCGTTTCAACTACTTCTTGACGCGGCCATTCACCGTTTGCGACAACAAGAACTAGTTCGCTCATGTTACGGCGAAGGGATACATAGATTCAAGCCGTTCGCACCGTGGCAGCAACCCGGCCCCCTATGGGGGCCGTGCGCTCAAACTTTGGGAATAGTAATGTAGGGTGATAATCGTGACTAATGATATGTCGTGGCGAAGCAAAGGTCTGCCTCTTGCAATTTTCGCTATTTTCATTATACAAATAACGTCACCAATGTTCCAATTTCCAATAATAGAATTGACCCCAAATCAATCATCTCAATCCTCGGAGGTCGGTTTTTCCTCAGGCTCTGGTCACGACCTTGAGGGAGATATAATCAATGTTGATGGGAAAAACTGGACAGTGCGTGGCGAATCAATTCTGGACTATTGGAAGCACGAAATTCAGAACCAGACTAACGTAGATTCAATCGATATGGTCACCACAGAAATTGGACTTGGCTATGCCTGTTCAACAAACCAATCAGAAGTTTATTTTCACACAATACAATTAAACGGAGATTTTGAAACCCTTGTCGTCCAAAATTTAGGAAGCGACACAACCAGCGCTTGTGCTATCGGTGTTACAAAAGAGAACAGGATTCAAATCGCCTACGATATTTCAAAAAGTGATGATGAAAATAACGGCAGCGATATCAGGCTAGCTCGCTTGGCCGAGCCTAATGCTGTATACCTCGAAAGGACCTGGCACATCAGAACGATTGCTGAAAATGTGTATGCAGGAGACAGCGACGGACTAAACATAGAATTCGATTCTCACTCCCAAACTCACCTATTCTTCAGAGACAGCATTACTCACGGTCTTCGTCATCTTTCGTTTAACAAAGCATTTTGGAATCAGACCACTTTAGACGAAGGTCCAATAGGCAGTGATATTGAAATCAAGATAGACCCACATGATATGTTCCATTTGGTCTATACATACCACCCACAAACCAACAACACCGAGAATGAAGTTCGCTTGTTAAGATTCAATCAAACTTCAGAAATGAGGCAAGTATTGGCAAGAGGGCAGAACATCACCGAAGCTGTCGGCATGGATTTAGATTCAAATAATATCGAGCAGATAGCTTACTCCAGATCTGCCGCCGAAGTAAATGATGTTGCTCTGCTTAGAAGCCTTGCCGGTAAAGATACAGGGAGAATAAATCCTGTGCCAACAACAATCATCACCTACGATGATGATTCACCGGAGGGAGATGTTCTCAGTGGTGACCTCAATGGCGATGGTTTGGATGACTTAGTCTACACTGATCCTGAGGGTAACGGTACTATCTCGATACATTATGGTTCACCTAGTGGGCTGTCTGAGAATCCTGATAGAATGCTAGTTGGTTCATTTAGCGACTCCAGGTTAGGTACTGGAATCGCAATCGGCGATTTCAATTGCGACGGTTTTGATGATTTAGCCTCGAGTGAGCCAGGACTCGCTGAGAATAATTCAGGACATGTTTCCGTGCGAATCGGAAACAGTCAAGGACTCTCTGAGCAGATTTGGTGGGAGTTTAATGGTACAGCTGAAGACAATCTTGGATGGTCAATGACCTCCTTAGGTGATGTTGAATCAGACGGCTGTGACGACCTTGCAATCGTTGCCGACAAGATGATAGAAGAAAACGAAACACAACCCACTCTATCTAGGAATGGTCTAGTGATGGTTTTGCGAGGAAATGAGACCACTATGGTTCAACATCTAAACATCACACAAACAGACTTTGGTACAATGTTTGGTCGACAGATAGCCTCTGGCGGTGACATCAATGGTGATGGCTTTTTGGACATGGTGATTTCAAATACTGGAGATGCCCAAAACCCAATTGGATATTCTTCTGTCGAATTCTTCTATGGTAGTGAATCAGGAATCGTCGGCACCCCATTCAAGGTAAAGACGGTTTCAACCCAAGGGAAATTGTACGGTTTTGAGATGGAGTTTGTAGGAGATATACACAACGATGGATATGATGACCTCATCATCACCGAACTATTCGCGAGTACCGCTCTTTTCCAATCTGGTAAAGTTCACATGTGGGCAGGATCCTCCAGCGGTCCTGTGGAAAATTGGTCACAGACAGGACCCTATGCTAATGCATTACTCGGTTACACGATTTCTCCAGCAGGTGACATTAACGAAGATGGCTTTGATGATTTTATGATGATGTTGCCAAAGAGTACTAAGTCAGGAATAGTAAATCTCTACTTGGGTTCCCCAAATGGCCCACGCAATGACGTCCAATTATTCGCGCAGGGTGCAACCGGTGAGAATGTTGGCCTGAATCTACTTGCTGGAATGGACTTTGATGGGGACGGAATGGGAGAATTGCTCTACTCCTCAAGGGACTTGGAACAAGGAGATGATTTTGCTCCCGTGCTCACGATTTTGTCCGAGAGAGACTGGGAAAACATCGACTTTGAGTTTGACCACCCTGTGAGTGGCATCGATCTACTGACACCTCTAAGAGGGAGCCCAACACTAATGATACATCTGTCAGACTCTAGTTTGAAGTTGCTAGAAAACACTCCTGATGGTATTTCTTCTGCTGGGCGTTGGGATTACCGTTCTCTTACCGATGTGGAATCTGCTGTTATGGGAATTAGCCATGCTGGTAAACCACTAATACTTGCAAAGAGAGTTATTGCAGGCGTTTCGACTATGGTCACAATGACAGTAAACGGGAATGTTGCATTAGATTACACATTGGATTCCAGCACTGGTGTTGGACAGAAGATGGGTAGCGTCGTTGACAATGATGGGATGGAAAGAATCGGGCACTTTTCCTCGGATTACTCATCTATATTCTACACAATTGAAGGGGACTATGGGTACACTACATCATTGGTTTCCTCCGGTATTGATTTGATTTACCCTATTGAAATGCACGTTGATTCCAATCAGAAAACAAGAATGGTCTATGTTGATGATGATGACAATATGGTGCGCCTAGCAACGCTTAACGGTACATGGGGAGAAGTCTCTATTCTCAATACCACTCTAGGTGACGATTTCGATTCCTTGTGGGCCTATCCTGACAACCTTATTTTCTCTCAAGTAGCGGTTTCGAATGGCTCTCCATATCTACAGTTGGTCGAATATAACGGAACCAATTATTCAGTTACTGACATAGCCCCTGCAAATTTATCTGCATCTTTCGAACTAGACTATGTACCGGGTAAAATCGCAATTTCTGTTTTAGATGGCCAGTATTTACGAGTTTATGAGCGGGATTATTCTGGCGGTAATTGGACCCAAGTCTATCAGAGGTGGATGCTTCAGACTAGTGACAATACAAATAATACTCTGGTGATGAATGCTGAGCACGTATTATATGATTCAAATAATTCTGATCAAGGAATTTTACATCGTGACGAGGATGGAATATGGAACGTGCATAGCATAGATGTGCCAGACTCAGATACACCTCATGACTTCTCGGTGCTTGATGACAGGTGGTACATCACAGCGACAGAAAGTAGTGCAGGTTCACCTAACCTTGTATGGGTTACAGGCACCTTTTCAGATTCAACAATTGTCACGTCGACTAAATTTATGTCGATAGTAACAGAGGATATAGCCGCTATGGAATTTGTAGATTCAGATTTGGTTATCGCATACTCCCATTCTTCTACCAAAGCCTTTGGAGTGATTCGCGTGGTGGCAGATGCGGATAGAGATTTTATCCCAGATTCGCACGACGATCTGCCTAACATAGGAAATCAATGGGAAGATTCAGATTCAGATGGTTATGGTGACAATCCTTCGGGTCCTCAGGCAGACGCATGCTCATCTATTAGCGGTACTTCGATTTACGACAGGTACGGGTGTGAAGATTACGATGGGGATGGATGGTCTGACGCGAATGATGATTGTTCTAGCGATGATGGTACATCTTGGTGGGGTCAGGTTGGATGCTCAGATGACGACCAAGACGGATGGGTAGACGACGCAATTCTAGGAGACAGGTTCCCCGAAAACTGGAAACAGGCACTAGACACAGATAGGGACACCTTCGGTGATAACCATGGTCCAGATTGTTGTGATGTAGATTTAGAATCGATAGAGAGACCGGGAGATTATTTCCCATATAACCCGATACAATATGCTGACATGGATGGTGACGGCTACGGAGACAATCCCGACGATCCAATTGATGGAGACTGGTGCTGGTTCGTTGAAGGATATTCGTGGAGAGACAGACAAGGCTGTCCTGACTCTGACTCAGATGGCTCTTCAGACCCATGGTATTCGGATAATCCCTACGGCACACAATACACTTGGACAGAGGAAGACGGTGCAGATTGGTGGCCTAACGATGGCACTCAGTGGGCGGACTCCGACGGAGATGGATTTGGGGACAATTCCTCTGTTGGTGCAACTTTACCAGACAAGTTTCCAACGATTCCCGCAGCTGCCAACGACACAGATGGAGATGGATATCCGAATAATTGGACAACGATGGACGATGGGTTAAATCGAGGAGGTTTGAATCTAGACAACTGCCCCGATGTAGCAGGTAATTCAACCAGCTCCTACGTTGGTGGAACGGTAGTTCCCTACTATGGATGTGCAGACACAGACGGTGATGGGAGAGAAGATTCAACAGACGCTTTCCCGCTAGATCCTACACAGCTTGCAGACACAGATGGTGACGGATGGGGCGATAATCAACAAGGAAACGATCCTGATGCTTGTCCTTTTGATTTCGGAGTGATCAATGGTACTAAACCAAACGGCGATCCCGGTGTAGGATGTCCAATAGAAACTCAAGAGGAGGACCAAGACCAAGATGGTGTCCCTGACAGTCTTGATGATTGTGATAATACCCAGTCGGGGCAGGATGTCAATGAAGCTGGATGTTCCGAATATCAAATCGACGACGACTTAGATGGCGTCCCAAATGCGGAGGACAAATGCTCCAACACTCCATTTGATACAGCAGTAGACACGGACGGATGTTCCAGTGCGCAGAAAGAAGTCGATACAGACGGAGATGGAGTAAACGATCCAAACGACTTATGCCCTGACTCAAACCCTGAATTAACAATAGACGAAGACGGATGTAATCTAGCGCAGAAAGATTCTGACAATGATGGAGTAAATGATTTACTTGACCAATGTCCTGACACACCACCGCCGATCATCGTTCTCATTAATGGATGTATTGATGAATCTAAGACAGATGTTGATGTAGACAATGATGGCTTCAAAGGAAACTATTCTTATGATGCTGAGAGTGATACTCACACCGGTGATGCATTCCCATTTGACGCAACTCAATGGCACGATAAAGATGGAGACGGGTTTGGTGATTCACAAGCACCTGGGGCGAACTATTCTGATGCTTGCCCAGACGTCTGGGGAAATTCTACTGAGAAATTCAGGTACGGATGCCTTGATTCAGATGGGGACGGATATAGTGACCTACTCGGGGATGATGCCTTCCCTGAAAACCCAACTCAATGGGAAGACCAAGATAAAGACGGATGGGGTGACAACCAAGACGGAGAAGATGCAGACCTATGTTTGAATACCACAATCAACGAATTATATCTTCAAGAAGCAAGAGAAAACTTCGGTTGTGCACTCTATCAGTCAGACTCAGACAACGATGGCATAATGGATGACGAAGATGCGTGTCCTAATACACCAGCCGGCTCTGACGTATACCCAAGTGGTTGTAAGATTGAAGTCGAATCAGAACCAGCTGAAAAAGAAGAACAAATCATGGGTCTAGAACCGATGATTTTCTACGCTGCAGCAGGCGGTGGAGGTCTTCTTTTCCTTGGATTAGTATTCGTAATTGTCTCCAGAATGCGTGGAGGAGATATCGATTTCGACGACGATGATGATGATTGGTATGAAGAGGATGAGGAAGAAGACTTCCTATCCAATATTCTTGGAGGCCGAACGACTTCCAGAGGACCTAATCAAGGTCCTGCAGGGGGAGGTCCGAGAAGTAGAGGGCCACCTAGAGGTGCTCCTCCTAGCGGTCCAAGCGGCCCGCCGCGAAATCAAAATCCCCCAAGAGGTCCCCCGGGAGGACCAAGTAAAGGTCCTTCTAGAGCGGGTCCCGCACGTGGCCCAGATCCCAGAGGCCCACAAAGGGGCAACGCGAATCGAAGTGGCCCATCTGTTGGTCGAAAGGTAGCAAAAAGAAAGCCGGTGAGCGGGGACGGCAAAACACGAAAAGCCAAGGTTGTAATCGACCCTGACTTATTTGACGAAGACGAGATTTCCGATAGGTCTGCTGCGGTTGATTGGACTATCACAGCACTGAAGCAAGGCCAATCTGAAAGGTCGATTTTGATGCAATTACAGACAACAGGTTGGTCTGCTCCACAATCAAGAGCCATAATTGACCTCGCAAAACAGTGAGGATCGATACATTATAATCAAGAAGGGCAGTTAATTCGGACAAAATACGGAGGTGAAAAATTGAGTGACGATGTAGCGGATGTATCGATGCCTGAGGGTATTGAAGTTGATGCAGCAGCTGCATATTTTGGTGTCTTTGAATCATCTGATGCATTACATCAAATGATGGATATGGAGAGGGAACAGGCGTTTGAAAAGTTCTTCTTTCTCTTATCAGATCTCGTCCTCAAACCTGGTGATTTCGACTTTGAAGAGGCTAGCCAAAGGCTGAATTGTGAGGGCGGAGAAATCTATTTTCTTGTAGCAGGACACCTTGGTGTAATGTCTCTTCCTGAGCAACTCTCTCTTGCAATAAATGAGGGACAATTCTCAGAAGCAGAATCATCTCAATTGCAGGAAGTATCCGATCCTATGCGTTTGCTGAAATTATTTGCGATTGCGCAACAAACTGGCGGCGAGGGTGAGGCTACGAAATATCTCAAAGGCGTAGAAGCATTGATGTCTAATCCAGCGGCAAACAAAGACGCTCTACTTTCTCTAGCTTCAGAAATCCGAGCATCTTTTGATGTGGCGGGACACGTTACGCCTATTGCTAGTCTTGCTAGTTCGGGCGCGGTTGCAGCCGCTGTTGAAACAAGTTACGAACCACCTGTAGATGTTGTAGAAGAAGCACAAATTGTGCAAAAAGAATCTATTCCCGAACCAACTAAGGAAATACCTCTACCACCGATAGAGGAGGATAAACCTCAGAAAACTCAGGAAAAGGCGGTTCCTCTACCAAGTACAGACCCTGTTCCCCTTCCCGCTATAGAGGAGCCTGTTGTGGTTGTTGATGACAGGAAAGAGTCAGAAAAAACAGACGATGCTTTTTCCGACGCCTTTGCAGTAATGTCTCCAACAATCGAACCCGATTCAGTCGAACTGCCCGATTTGGTGTCTCCCACACAACAAGAGGCAGCATCACCTCCACAAACAGTTGCGGATATTGAACCCGTATTGGAATTAGAGTCTCCTTCTGAACCAGAGCCAACACTCGAAGATGCATTTGAAGCAGCTGATGCCGATGATAGTGGTGGTTTGTCTGTTAAGGAAATAATTGATGCAACGGGAATGGAGACAGAAGAAGCTGAAGAAATACATTCTGAAGCTGATTTAGATGGAGATGGAGAGGTCACACTTGAAGAATTGAAATCCCAACCCGAGATTGTAGAGAAACTGGCTTTGCCTAAGCCGGTCAAACCAATCAGAGCAGGGATAAAAAATCCACAACAGAAGCCCGCGACAGCCATGCAACAACAGCAACAGCAGCAACAAGCGTGGTTGGCGCAGCAGCAGCAACAGCAACAACAAGCATGGTTGGCACAGCAGCAACAACAGCAACAGCAAGCATGGTTGGCACAGCAACGGCAACAACAGCAAGCATGGAATAATCAACCCACGCAACCAATGCAGCCTACCATACGCTCAGGAATCCACTGTAGGAGTTGTAGAATTGGTGTAGACCCAAGTTGGCGTTTCTGCCCAGTATGTGGTACCCAAAACCGATAGTTAGACAATAAGTTTGCCCTCATCTAAAATTTTAGAATCATCTAGCCATACTGATGGTTTTGTGATAACTCCTGGGATATGTATTCCCACAGAGGCGTTTCCTCCAAGACTTGTATTGTCCCCTATCGAGAAATAACAAGTTCCTAGCTGTTTCTCGTCTTCGAGTACGTGACCGGTGATCTGTGCATTTGGATTCATGCCAAAGCCAAACTCAGCAACTGTCCAGACAAGGGATCTATCTTTGGACCTGAGTTTTGAAGCGGCTTCTCCGAATTGTTGACGAATTTGTGCCGCTGTTACATCTCCTTTAATATCGACGACTATACCGTTTTCAACGACTAATTCTAGGGGCTCATCCAGTAGTGTGGATTCCCAAGTTCCGTCGATAACAATCGTACCATTCATTGTCCCTTCCTTTGGAAGCACGAATGCTTTCCCAGCGGGTAGATTTGTAATCATCCTAGGTCGGTTACAAATACCATTGTCATCTAAATTCCAGTCTTTCCAAGATACCTCGAACTCAACATCAGTTCCTTTTTTGTCCTTAACGTGTATCAATTTTCGTCTACGCAGACTGCTCGAGAGTTCTGATAAACTCTTCTTGATTTGATTGAAATCAGCAGTCATACCTCCACTGATGAACATATCATCAGTCATACCTGGCATTGTAGCAACTCTCGCACCTTCTTTGACCGCAGACCGGATTGCACGCGTATGTGTAAGTGAGTATTTTGTGGGAGCAATTACAATTTGCTGCTGCTTCATCAAATTCGCTACCGGTGTTGGTGGTTCCTCGCCGTGATGTCTACCTTTTGGCATTACGATAAGAAGTACTCTGTCCGATCTATCGGTTGCTGCTTGGTGAAGCGCTTGGCCAATTTGTCCCGTAGTTGGATCACAAACGATTAGTACGTTCTCTCCTCTTCGAATATCCATGCACATGTGAGTAACGCGTTTAGCAGATTCAAATAGCGCTTGTTCTAAGTCTAAACTATCTAGGATTTCAGCAACATTCTCTTCGATTGGCTCCTCCGCATCCACGACCTCTTCCAAATCCGTATCTTCTTCCTCTTTCGCAGGCTTCCTTTCCTTTGATTTACGCCGGAACGGAGAGGCCATGTATAGCGGTGGTGAGTTCACGACTTCAAGGTGTGCCCGGCGCCACGTGAAATATTCAAGTTTGAATGCTTCTTAGCATTGAACATGGGAGCAAAAGAAGAGTTCATGACCAGAGTAAACGACTTGTATCGTTTCGAAGCACTACAAGGCCATCTCGGCTGGGACCAAGAAACAATTATGCCCTCTAAGGGTGCAAAAGCTAGAGGAGAAATGTTAGCATGGCTCGCTGGACAAAGGCACAACAAACTCATCGACGAGGGCATGGGCTCGTTAATATCAGAACTTGAGGGTGGAGAACACGATGACTATTTTGGAGCAAACCTCAAAGAGATGAGAAGAAAGTATGACGAAGCGGTTAAACTTCCTACGCAGTTTGTATCCGAATTCACCAAAGCGAGAAGTGAAGCTTTAATTGCATGGCAAAAGGCAAGAAGCGATAATGACTTCTCTCACTTTTCACCACACCTTCAGAAGTTGATTGACTTGACACATGAAAAGATCAACTACCTTGGTTGTGAAAATACTCCTTACGATGTACTACTGGACGAGTATGAAGTTGGGATGACAGTGGATGATTACGACCCATTGTTTTCAGGCTTGAAGTCAAGACTAGTACCTCTGTTGGCTAAAATTATGGATTCTGATGTCGAAATACCAAGATTACCAGAAAGTATGACATTCCCTGCTGATGCTCAAGCGGAATTTTGTAGTAAGGTAAGTAACGCCATGGGCTTTGATTTTGATGCAGGTAGAATGGACCAATCTACTCACCCCTTCTGTGCAGGTTTGTGGCCAGATGATACGAGATTCACTACTAGATTTGACGAAAAAGACCCATTTTCATGTCTTTACGCAGTAATGCATGAATCTGGACATGGCGTATACGAGCAAGGTTTGCCAAGAGAACATAGTTTCTCTCCAGTGGGTGCTGCAGTATCTTTGGGAGTGCATGAATCCCAGTCTAGGTTCTGGGAAAATCAAATTGGCAGAACAGCAGCATTTTGGCATATCGCAATGCCATGGTTCAGAGAACAGTTCCCCGATTGTCCCGATTGGAGCAATGAGACTTTAGATCTGGTAGCAAATGAGGTCAAGCCAGATTTCATTAGAGTAGAGGCAGATGAGGTCACATATAATCTGCACATTATGATTCGATATGAGATTGAGAAATTAATTTTCAACGGGGGCCTCGAGGTAAAGGATATACCTGCAACTTGGAATAAGATGATGAAAGACTGGTTTGGAATCGAAGTACCAAGCGATTCTCTAGGTTGTTTGCAGGATATTCACTGGTCGATGGGAGCGTTTGGATATTTCCCAACCTACACCCTTGGTAATCTGTATGCAGCACAACTGTTACAGACAATGTCCAATGAACTGGGAGATATTGATGAAATCATAAAATCAGGAGATTGGTCCAGCATGCTTGCATGGCTGAGGGATAAGATTCACCTAAAGGGCTCAGTAATGACTCCGGCAGAATTGATTGAATCTGCAACTGGCTCACCACCGAGCCCAGAACCATTTTTGGCTTATGTTGAGGCAAAATATTCGAAGTTGTATAACCTATGATTACTCTTCTTCAGAAGCTTTCTCGCTACCAGATATTTTTGCCTGCAGGGCATTCAACATGCTAGTCATTTCGGCAATCGCATCTTGTAAATCATTAGTTCTATCATCTTCATAATCGGTTCCAAATGATATACCGAGCATTGTTATCATCGCTCCAGATAGCATCACTACTGCTGAAATGAATAAGTCCTTCAGATTTATTTCATCTCCACTTGCTAACATCACACCCCAAAGAGCCCCTGTGGCAAAAATCAGCATTCCAATTACGATCTGTTGATAGCCCGGTCCGAGTTTCCGTTCTAGTCCACTCATTGATTTCACTGGGCGACGATTATCTAGTTTAGTAAATAAAATTGCAGTATGAATCATAGTGGTGGCATACAAATTAGTCCCAAGGAAGCATAACCAAAGGCCTGCCTACTTGCCCGGGTTCTACTAAACATCGTCCTTTTGGTCCAGTTTCATCATTTCTTTCAAACACAGGTACTCCTTCTACCACGGTAAGAACTGGCCAGCCGACTAGATTTCTTCCAACGAATGGACTCCACTTTACAGTCGTCCACGTGTTTTCATCCTCTACAACGATTTCCTTTTCCAAGTCGACTAACACGATATCCCCGTCGTATCCTTCTTCGAGTTTGCCTTTCCCAACCATTTGGTAGCATTCTGCAACATCGGTTGACATCCACTTTACAACCTGTTCAAGGGTGCAATTCCCTTCAGAAACATGTGTAAGCATTACCGCAAGAGAGGTTTCGACTCCCGGCATTCCACTATGCGCTTTGGGGAAGCCTAGGTTCTTGTTTTCCATTGTGTGAGGTGCATGGTCTGTAGCGATACAAGCGATGGTTCCATCAAGTAGCCTCTTCCACAACGTGACCTTGTCTTGTTCATACCTTATCGGTGGGTTCATCTGCAGTCTCGTACCGCGCTCTTCGACATCTTTCTCGTTGAATGTTAGGTGTTGAGGAAGAACTTCAGTTGTTATGTGCGCTTCACCGTCAATTCCTCTCAAGGATGTAAAATCCGCTAGGTAGTCTGCTTCAATTCCTGACGTGAGGTGTAGTATGTGGAGGCGGTGCCCGCTATCTTTTGCAAATCCTACGGCCCTTTTTGTAGCAATTAGAGCGGTTTCATCATCTCTCCACTCTGCATGGGCAGCTACGTCTGTGCGACCTTCTATCAATGGCTTTCTCTCTTCCATTCTTGTTTCATCTTCTGCATGAACTGCGATAAGCCCCGCAGTGTTGTCGAAAATTGTCTTTAGTGCATCAGATTCGTTAACTAGCAGGTCTCCAGTTGATGATCCCATGAAAATTTTG